>Ga0115011_10001511_pt1 | contig 16722 bp, 10 predicted proteins | sample TroAtlMetagenome_2_FD_88705 | JGI IMG/M metagenome (GOLD analysis project Ga0115011, IMG submission 88705) | Marine eukaryotic phytoplankton communities from Atlantic Ocean - Tropical Atlantic ANT8 Metagenome | ecosystem: Environmental > Aquatic > Marine > Oceanic | place: Tropical Atlantic...
AGGCGATAGCCCTAGCGATGCTGTTATAAAATAGCCTTTTCTCATCTATTTAGTTATTTCTGATGTGGTGCCTGTAGCCTCGACGGCGACTAAACATTTATTAGAAATTCACTTAGCCAAATACCTAAAAATAGGATAGTCGCCTTGGTAGACTCCACACCTAACAGCAACTCAAGTTCAACCAGTAAAACCAGACCCAAAACAAAAAGTTCGCCTAAGTCTTCGTCTAAGTCCACGACTAAGGCCGGCTCTACCATGCATGTTCGTAATGTACATAAAGATGGTTACCCCATGGCGGCGTTGTGCCAGGCACACCCAGCATTATCTGGCTATGTGATTAATGCAAAAAGCGGCAAGAAGAGTATCGATTTTGCCAACCAAGACGCGGTTAAAACCCTCAATGCAGCATTGCTTATTCATTACTACGGATTGAAAACGTGGGACATACCTAATGGTTATTTATGCCCTCCCGTACCGGGTCGTGCTGATTATATTCATGGCATTGCCGATATATTGGCATCTAGCAATAAAGGCGTTATCCCTCAAGGGAATAGCGTAAGAGGGCTGGATGTAGGCATAGGCGCTAATGCTATTTACCCCATTATTGGCAGTCAAAGCTATGGTTGGCAGTTTGTGGGAAGCGACATCGATGCGGTATCGGTAAAATCGGCGAAATCTATTGCTAACAAAAACCCAAAGCTTACCCCTTTATTGTCGGTTCGAAAGCAGTCGAATAAAGCGAAAATCTTTGAAGGTATTATTCAGCCTAACGAGCACTTCACTTTTACTATGTGTAATCCGCCGTTTCATAAATCTGCCGAAGCGGCAGCGCTGGGAAGCGAGCGCAAGGCCATTGGCCTTAAGGGAAATAAGCACAAGCGAAGTGGTAAAAAGCCTCGTGCTGATATTAACGCTCATGCCAATGCTAGTACATACGCGAAGACCTTTGCTAAAGCGAAGCCCGATACCAGTAACATAAAGCTAAACTTTGCAGGAACTGGCAACGAATTGTGGTGCGAAGGAGGCGAACTTGCCTTCATTCAGCGTATGATTATTGAAAGTGTGGCCTATAAAAACCAAGTAGATTGGTTCACCTGCTTAGTGTCAAAAAGCGAGCACTTAAAGCCCATTGAAACCAGTATAAATTACTACGGTGCAAAGAAATTTTTAAAAGTAGATATGGGGCAAGGCCACAAACAAAGCCGCTTTGTGGCGTGGACGTTTAGTGAATAAACGCATTGATTAATGGGGACAGAGTCTGAGGATCCCCACGAATTTAATTTCATGTGCCTCTGGCCCAGGCCTAGTCTACTAAGGAGCAGTACTACTTTAGTGCGGCTCTCCATTGTTTGCAGTAAAACGTAACTGGCACGCGTTAGCGCTGATCCTAAGATAGTGGAACGATAACACGCTTTGGGTCTCAGTATTCGTTTGGAAACGACGATATTTATTTGAGACTACTAGCACGATTCCAAGAAATATAGCGGCTAGAGGAGCTATCATTGTCAGTAGTGTAAGATATTGTTTGTAAGTATTTTATTTTTCGTAGCCAAGCCGAACCTTGTGCTTTTTATATCCTTGAAGCCCCCTGTAATCTGCATAAGTTACCGATAGATAGTGACAACCTGTTCAGATAAATGACGATGAGAAGCAAGTGATGTGGCTAACAGCGACGGTACTCTCGATCCTTGGGGATGTATTTTCGAGCGTTTTGATGCTGGCGTGTTCCACTGTAGGGCCATAACCTCCCTAAACCGAGGCGATTTATATCCTGCATCGGTAACGATAATAGGCCGACAATGTGAGGGTATTATGGCGTGTGAAGTCTTTAAAATACCTTATGTGTTGCAGCTTTCTCTTTGCGCTTGTTGCAGTGAACTAGCTTCGAATCTGCGCATGACAGCGTAAAGCGTGCCAAAAAAGAAAAGTGGTTTACGTGTTTGATTTAAAATTGAACATTTGAAAGTGATTAAAAACGATTTTAATTGTTATCATTCTCTGTCTTTACGAATAAGGATAATGGACATGGGAGAGAACTTTAGCCACTTGTTTTCTCTGAACTATCTGACTTTCATCTGTCTTTTCTACTAAGACGTCGCGTGAGTGGAACACACACTCCAACGCCGTCAGCAATTAGTGTTTCTCTTCTCATTACGAAAGCGAGCCGTGCGCTGCTTAAAAAAACACCCGCAGCCCGCTTTTAATCTAAATTTTCGTGCCAATCGAACTTCGAAAAGTGTTAATCACTTCTCTGGGATTACGAGACTATAGTATTATTTCATTTTGAATTTAGTAAATCGTTTACCATAAATATTCTTTTATTAATCAGTGTTTTATTTTTATTTGTTTATATTTTATGGTTTATTTATGGTAAACGTTTACCATGCTATGTTATAAATATGTTATCCGTTGGTGGGGTGCTGTTTTTGCACTGAACATTATTTATAAATTTAAGGGTTGCTATGAAGCCATTTTTTAAACTGAGTGTAACTGCGTTCGCCATCGCTCAGTGTTTTCATGTTCCGACGTTATTTGCACAAGAGTTAGAAAATGAGAATCAAAAAGCGTCGATACCTGAAAATACAGAAGTGATTGAAGTTCGCGGTTTTGGCAGCACACTAACCCGCTCTCTTCAACACAAAAAATTAGCCGACAGTACAGTTGAGATTATCTCTACTGACGACTTGGGGCAGCTTCCGGATGTCACAATAACTGACGCGTTAGCTCGCTTGCCAGGAATTGCGGCAGATCGAGATCGTGGAAATGCGAGCCAAATTTCAATTCGAGGAATGGGGCCTCGACTTAATTTAGCCACAATGAATGGGCGCGAAATCGTTAGTGGTGAACCTAGTAGAAGTGTTCGATATGAGCAATTTCCAGCTGAGCTGATTACCTCGGTTGAGGTATTTAAAAGCCCGCTTGCAAGTAACATTGAAGGTGGAATTTCTGGATTAGTCGACATGAAATTTGTTAAGCCTCTAGATAGAGACGAGCGAGCGGTCAACGTAAGTGGACACATTATGGATTATCCTCTTGCAGACGATATTGAAACCGCTGACTCTAGAGGGTATCGGGCCAATTTTAGTTATATTGAGCCTCTCTCTGACTCCCTCGGTTTTGCATTTGGGATCGCATATCAAGATCAGCCCTCTTTGCAGAAAGATGTAACCTCATGGGAATATAACAATGACGCTTCGGCACAAGGTGACGTTGACGGGAATGGCATTACAGAATCGGTACCTTGGGGCGGACAAATCGCTACAAAAGGAGGAGAAAATGAACGTGTTGGGGCAATGACAGTGCTTCAATGGTTGCCTACCGATACTCTTGAAGTGAAATACGATTTGTTTTACTCAAAATTTGAAATCGAAGAGCGGGAGGATCAACTTTGGTTCGATGGCTGGGGTAATTGGGGAGGGCTCAATAACTGGAATATTGCTAACGCTAGTAACCCACCGCAAATTATTACGAAAGACGATGGCAGCGAACAAGTTGTAGCAGGGGGAATGTTATGGGGCGGAAGTCATACAGCGAATAATTCCACATGGTTTCAAGAGAATGAACTCATTAGCTCTGGCTTAAATATAGAGTGGTTGGGTGACAGATGGAAAGTTAATGCAGATTTTGGGTTTTCTGAGGCTTCAATAACGTCGCGCTGGGTTAATATGCAGTCGTGGTTTTGGATCCCTGAAGCGGACAGCGAAGGAATGAATTACAGCTGGGACACTACTGGAGAAAAGCTTGCTATTGATACAGCGTACGATATTGGTAACGTTGACGATTATGGGCTCAGTAGTATGCAGGTGGACAATGATCGCGAACTAAAGGATGAAATGTTTACTGCAAAAGTAGATCTTTCTAGGGAAGTTGAATGGGGGCTAGTAGAAGATGTTAGCTTTGGTATTAGGTTCAGTGATCGTGAAAAAGATAACGACGTTGTAAGCTGGGACCAATCGGTTACAGACACCTCCGCAGCCGTTGATGCGCATACCTACTCGCTAGGCAGTGCCTACGATGTGCCCGCCATTTATAGTATTCGGAATTGGCGAGAGGTTGCGAACACAGCATTTGGTGGTATCGATAACCGTTCCGACCATACTAAAGAAAATGGCGACTACCTTAACTCTTGGAATGTTGAGGAATCTAGCTTTGCAGCTTATGTGATGTTTGATCTAATAGGGACATTGGCAGGCGTTGATTACACTGGAAACGTGGGCGTGCGTTATGTCACTACTGATTCAACATCGTCTGGCTATCAAACCACTATCGATGGTGGGTTGTCGCCACTATCGGTCGACCACAGCTACAGCGAAGTGTTGCCGTCACTAAACTTGAGATTCAGTGTGACTGAGGCATCACAAATTCGTGTCGGACTAGCGCGAACTATGGCACGTGCGCCCCTTATAGAAATGCGAACGGGATATAGCTTTAGTACTGATGGTACAGTAAATACAGCCTCTGGCGGAAATCCCGAGCTAGACCCTTTTATTGCAAATCAACTCGATCTTGGTTACGAGTATTTCTTTGCTGACGATGCAGCATTGACTCTGTCACTTTTTTATAAAGACTTACAGAGCCATATCGGGACGCAAACTGAGGTAGTGAATTTTGATGGTGTTGATTACCAATTTTCTCGGCCCGTAAATGGTGAAGGCGGCTCGATTCGAGGATTTGAGGTTATGTATCAACAGGCATTCTCTATGCTGTCAGCTCCTTTTGATGGCTTAGGTATCTATACGAACTACAGCTATACCGATAGCAATGTAAACGAATTTGAGCCTGAGGCCACCCCACTTTCATTAGGTGGACTTTCAGAGAAAGTGGGAAGTCTAACACTCTGGTATTACAAAAAAGGGGTTGATGCAAAAATTTCCTACAACTATCGAAGTGCTTATACCAGTGTGGGCAGCTGGGACCCTGGCGCTATCTTTACCATTGATGATGAAGCTACCCTTGACGCTAGTATTTCTTATGAATTTACCAGTAACTTTAAGGTTATGTTGCAAGGGCAAAATCTGACTAACGAAGCCTCGCAGTCTTATTTTGATAATGACGTTTCGCGTCCTAGACAATATGCCGAGTGGGGTAGACGCTATTTATTAGGCTTTCAATACGCGATGTAAATCACTGTGTAGGTCGCCTTTTGCGACCATTTTCTCCGGCCACCTATGTGGCCGGTTTTTTGTCCGCGCTATCCACTGTCATAGTGCTTTTTATCGTCTCTTAACCTGAGGTCCATTTTGTGCAGAAATATGCATCTTTTTTGCTCTTGTTTTCTCTTTCATTGCTAATTGGGTGCTCGCCCAAGCCACAATTGACAAACGTGAGCGACGTAACGTTGCCTCAAACATCGATAGCGCACGTAGAGTCTTTTAATAAAGGTTGGATGTTTAGACGGTCGACTCGTCAAGCTGAATCCATTAATGATGATACTGTGTGGCAGAAGGTAGATTTACCTCATACGCCTAAACTAGAGCCTGAAATCGTCAACAGTCAATGGCAAGGAATAGCACGGTATCAAAAGTCCTTTAATGTCCCAAAAAGCTGGGAAAATAAAGTGGTGTTAGTTCGCTTTGAAGCAGCAATGAATGTAGCTGATATATGGGTTAATGACAAAAAGGTCGGGCACCACAAAGGGGGCTATCTTCCTTTCACATTAGACATTACCGATGTGCTCCAAAAAGGAGCGAATATGATAAGTGTGCATCTAGATAATCGAGACAACGAAATTACTGGGCCGAAGCCTTTAAAGTTACTGGATTTCAACACTTACGGTGGAATTTATCGAGGAGTAAGCTTATTGATAAAAGATAAGTTAATGATTACCGACGAGATGTTAGCTAACGAGGTTGCAGGGGGAGGTGTTTTTGTGACATACCCGACGGTAAGTAAAGCTATGTCCACAGTTAATGTTAAATCTCATATACAAAACCAATACAGCCAAGCGCAACGTGTTCGTATCGAACAAGTGTTAGTAGATAACCATCACATCGTTGCGAAAGGCGCAAGAAGCTGGGTTATCGACGGTAACACGCAAGAGTATGCATCGGTGGATTTTGATGTTATAGAACCTTCCTTATGGAGCCCCAAATCGCCTCACCTTTATCAGCTTAAAACTCGTCTTTATAGAGAGGATATACTGGTGGAGGAGCAGAGTAGAAAAATTGGGATTAGAGAGTTTAGCTTCTCTGAAAACCATGAATTGCTCATCAACGGTGAAAAAGTGTTTCTCAGGGGGGTTAACCGTCATCAGGAATATCCTCATGTTGGTTATGCCATATCGGAGCAGGCGGACTATCGAGATGCGGTAAAAATAAAATCTGCAGGTTTCGATTATGTTCGTCTATCCCATTACCCGCACTCAACTGCTTTTATGGAGGCTGCAGATGAGCTGGGCCTAGTAATTTTAGATGCCGTTCTTGGCTGGCAATACTACAATGATGAACCAGCCTTTCGACAGCACATAGTCAACAGTTGTGCTGACCTTATTCGAAGAGATAGAAACCATGCAAGCGTACTAGCATGGGAATGCTCGTTGAATGAATCTGCTATGCCACAGGATTTTGTTGCTGAACTAAATAACACAGTAAAACAAGAGTTTCCGGGCGCTTTTTCAGCTGGATGGATGAAGGGATACGATATTTATCTACAAGCGCGGCAGCATAGGCTTCAGCACTATGAAGCGCCGTCTCAGCCCTATGTAGTATCTGAATACGGAGACTGGGAATATTACGCCCAAAATGCAGGACTCAATCAAGATAGTTGGTCTGGGCTGAAAAACCAAGATCGCACTAGTAGACAACTACTAAATAGCGGTGAAAAGCGCTTACTTCAGCAAGCATTAAATATTCAAGAGGCGCATAACGATAACTTAAATGTACCGGCCTTTGCTGACGGTTATTGGGTAATGTTTGACTATAATCGAGGTTATGCGGACAACATCGAAGCTTCAGGCATCATGAGTCTGTACCGCCAGCCAAAATATAGCTATTACTTCTTTGCTAGTCAACGAGATGCAGACGAAGTAAGTGGCCGATTTCAAAGTGGGCCGATGGTGTATATCGCAAGTGAGTGGACCGCTGCTTCATCTACCAATATTCGTGTATTCAGCAACGCAGACAAAGTTGCCTTGTACTTAAATGATACGCTTATTAGTAAGCAAAGTACCAGTAAGGGAAAGTACTCTACCCACCTTCGTCACCCACCATTTGAATTTCAGGTAGACGCATTTCAAGCAGGCACTCTTCGCGCCGAAGCTTTTATAAATGGGGTCCGGGTAGCCATTCATGAAGTTACCACTCCAGATGTTCCTTATTCACTTAACCTTACCACTGATATTAGTGGCGTCGCGCCAGAGGTAGGCGTGAAAGATATCATATTTGTCTACGCTCAAGTGCTCGACAAGCATGGGAATGTGGTGCCAATCAATGGTTTACCTCTATCCGTCACTTTAAGTGGCGACATTAAACTATTAAATCAGTCCACGGTTTTAACATCAAAGGGGCAAGGTGCATTACTCATTCAAGTTGGGGACTCACTCAAAAATGCGCAAATAAGCGTGTCAGCTTCAGGTCTAAGAGATGCCATTTGGCGTTAGATTAATCATTGAGAGTTTCGGAATATTTTCATCATGAAATATAGTGAATTTTGCTTAAGTTATTTTAAAGAAAACCGTATCAACGAGGATGTTCAATGTTGTTAGCATCAATAGATATCGCTGTTGTCGTTTCTTATGTCGTAGCCTTATTAGGCTTAGCTTGGTGGGTCTCTCGGGAAAAACCGGGGCATGATAAAAACACACAAGATTATTTTTTGGCCAGTAAAAGTTTGCCGTGGTGGGCAATTGGAGCTTCTTTGGTAGCTTCGAATATCTCTGCTGAGCAAATTATTGGTATGTCGGGCTCGGGTTACGCCATTGGTTTGGCTATCGCATCCTATGAATGGATGGCGGCGATTACTTTGATAATTGTAGGTGCGTGGTTATTGCCAGTATTTCTTAAGCGTGAAATTTACACCATGCCACAATTTTTACAACAACGTTACGACAGTCGTGTTCGAGTAACGATGGCCCTGTTCTGGTTGGGGGTGTATATTTTTGTAAACCTCACCGCTGTTCTCTGGCTTGGAGCGCTAGCAATAAGCACTTTAACTAGTTTAAGTATTACGGTTAGTCTAGTCCTTTTGGCCATATTGTCTCTAGCCTATTCTTTATATGGTGGTTTGAAAGCAGTAGCTCTAACTGACATTATTCAAGTAGTGTTATTGGTGTTGGGTGGATTGTTTCTTTCTTATATTTCGCTTGAGCAATTGGGGCAGGGCAATGGCGCCTTTGCCGGTTTTGAACATCTGACACAAGCGCTACCTGAAAAATTTGATATGATCCTCACACCCGATAATCCGCACTATGCAAGCTTGCCAGGTATTTCTGTATTGCTTGGCGGGTTATGGGTTATAAATCTGTCTTATTGGGGTTTTAATCAATACATTATTCAACGTGCTTTGGCAGCAAAAAACTTAACAGAGGCGAGAAAAGGCATTGCGTTTGCAGCATTTTTAAAGCTGTTGATGCCCGTTATCGTTGTGCTACCGGGGATTGCAGCAGTACTTCTTCTTCCTCCGCTAGAGAGATCCGATCAGGCATATCCTCAGTTAATGGCGCTAATGCCTGTTGGGTTAAGAGGGCTGATCTTCGCTGCTTTATTAGCTGCGATATTATCTAGTCTTGCATCTATGACCAATAGTATATCGACTATATTTACTATGGATCTTTATGCCCCGTTGTATCCTCGAAAGTCGCAGCATCATTATGTGAAAATAGGACGCTCAACAAGCGTTAGTGCAATTGTTATAGCGCTATTCACGGCTAGGCCTTTATTGGGTAACGCGGAACAAGCTTTCCAATACATTCAAGAGTTTACAGGTTTTTTTACACCTGGCATTGTTGTGCTGTTCTTACTTGGCCTATTTTGGAAAAAAGCAACTGCAAATGGCGCATTATCGGCCGCGATAAGTTCTGCTGTACTCTCGCTTTTAGCTAAACTTTGGCTCCCGCATGTGCCATTCATGGACCGTGTAGGTTACGTATTTATTGTGTGTTTAACGATCGCGGTTGTTGTGTCGTTAGTTCAGGGCGAAGGCCGAGACCATCCTGGGGCCGTTAAATTAAACGATATCGAATTCAATGCGGCAAAGAGTTATAAATTGAGTGCTGCAGTTATCTCTCTCATCCTTATTTGTTTCTACGCAACGTGGTGGTAAAAATGAAAAAACAACAACGTTTAGTGTTGGTCGGTATTTGTTTATCTATTTTTAGTTTGATGAGTTCGAAGGTTGGGGCCACCGACCGAAGCGCGTCAGTGGTAAATGGTGAATTACAATGGAGCAATGGTGAATCAGTCCACCTTTTTGGGGTGAATTATAGTCTTCCATTCGCCTTTGGCTACCGTGCGGCTAAACAGCTTGGTATCGATCACAAAGCGGCCATCGATATGGATGTAGATCATATTGCTAGGCTAAAGCTAGATGCTTATCGTGTGCATGTGTGGGATAGGTTAATAAGTGATAAACAAGGTAACATAATAAATAACGAGCATTTGGCATTATTTGATTATTTGATGATGCGCTTGGCTGAAGAAAACATTACCGCCATAATCACACCGGTTGCATGGTGGGGGTCTGGCTACCCCGCTCCCGACCCCCTCGAGCCTGGTTTTTCAGCAGACTATTCTAAAGCACAAATGAATCAGGAACCTAGTGCAATAGCTGCTACAAAAAATTATTTGAAACAGTTGCTTACACACAAAAATCGTTATACGGGGCAGCAGTTGTTTAACGATCCAAATATTATCGCTTTTGAACTTTTTAATGAGCCAAAACACACAGCCTCAGCTAGTGAAAGTATTCGCTATGTTGAATCTTTACTCAGCACGGTACGCAGCTTAGGAGGTGATAAACCACTATTTTACAATATTAGTGAACAAGGGAATGATCAAGAGTATGCCAAGGCGCTATGTAAAAGTTCGGTAGATGGTATTGCTTACCAGTGGTATCCCACTGGCTTAGTTAAAAATAGTACTCTAAATGGGAATATGCTGCCTGCGGTCTCGCACTATACTAATCCTTTTTCGTCCATTACAGAGTGCGATAACAAAGCGAAAATGATATATGAATTTGACGCCGCTGACATCACTCAAAGTGTAATGTATCCGGCCATGGCGCGAAGTTTTCGTGAAGCTGGCTTTCAGTGGGCTACGCAGTTCGCTTACGACCCTGCGGTTATTGCTCATACCAACGCAGAATACAATACACACTACTTAAATTTGCTTTATACACCAGAAAAAGCCATTAGCATGTTAATTGCCGGAGAAGTTTTCAGACAATTACCTCTTAATTATCAGTCTCGAGAGTATCCAGCAAGCAATGTGTTTGGTGATACACAATTAGATTATCAACAAAATGCGAGTATTTTCAATGATGAAACCCAATATTATTATACTCGCACGACGACTATACCAGTAAAAAAGCCAACTACGCTCGAACATATTGCGGGCGTTGGCAGTTCAAGCTTAGTTAGCTACGCGGGCACAGGAGCTTACTTCCTAGATAAAATTGAGAACGGAATTTGGCGCCTTGAGGTATATCCAGATGTACTTGCGTTATCGGACCCACATCAGTCTTCTAGTCTTCGACGAGAAGTAGCACGATTGTATGTAAATACACATAAAATGTCAGTTAATGTGAACAATTTAGGGGAGCAATTTTTTGTGACTCAAGTCGACGAAATGTCGTTAGGTAACCAGAAAAAGAAAAGGCAGCGAGCAAGCAATCACACTTTTGAGGTGGGGCCGGGTGTCTATTTACTGACGAAAAAAGAAGAAGGGTCAGTTGGCAATGTCGATAAACGCTATCTTTTGCCAAGTATACACGTGCGTGAATTGGCGTTGGTGCACCAACCACAACGCCAACGAAACGTCTCAGATAAGATAACTTTTGAAGTGACGCTAGCGGGTAATAGTGCTAATGATAAGGTGTCGCTGGCTATCAGGTACCAAGGTCATCGGGATTTTACATTGCTTCCCATGCCGAAAACCGATAGTGCTCAGCATTATAGCGTATCACTACCCAAGGAAAATTCATGGCAACAACCGGGTGTTCTTGAATACGGATTTGTTGTGACACAAAAAGATCAAACATTCACTTGGCCAGGTAATAAAAAGGGACATCCTAATGATTGGGATTTTGTGGCCAATACATATTACTCTACACTATTAACGCCATCAGGTAGCCCCATCAATTTATTGAATACGGGCGAAGATCGCCAAGCAATATTTACTCCTAAGTACCCAAAGGCATGGCCAGCGTCTTCTGCAATAGAAGATGGCGCCACGATCACGCTAAGTTACTTTGATGAGGATAAAAGCACCCCAGGTGCATTGCTGCGCACTACGCTGGCGAACAACAATCAGCTCAAAGGACGAGATTTGGCTGGCTACAATGGACTCGTGATACGTGTACGTTCGTTAAGCGGCAACGACAGAGTAAAAATCGGATTAATTGCGCAAGACGGTTTGGCATGGGGCACCGATTTTCCGGTTAAACCAGAATGGCAAACACTAGTTATACCTATAAAACAGCTGTTACCTACTCCAGTATTGATGGCAAATGCATATCCCACTTTTATGCCATTCACGGTTGGGCCGTACAACATGCAGAATGACATAAACCTTAACGCGCTAAATGGATTGCAATTGATGATGGGAGAGCGTTTGTCAAATAAGGCGACGGAAAGGGGAATAGAGCTATTGGATGTTACGCTAGTGCAGTTATAGGAGATTAAGTAGCAGAACGGGCATGTATTTAAGTCTGTCTCATGACGTACTTTAGTGCTGGCGTTATACTGGCGCCAGCACTTTGGCGATTGAATATAGGGGAACCGTTCTACTTTGACTTATACCATAACGCTGGGAAAACAGAAATTGGCACTAGGTGCTGGTTTTTTTTCTATGACCTTTGCCAGTAATGCTGTTGTTGTGCTTGCTATCCCATTTTATCAAATGACCATGGGCGTAGACCCCTTTTTGCTAAGTTTAGCTATGGCACTTCCAATAGGGCTTGGAATTATAGCCTCACCATTTATTGGGCATTTAAGCGACCAAAGTACAAGTCGCTTTGGTCGCAGAAAGCCCTTTATCGCCGCAGGAGCTTTTGTTAGTGCCATAAGTTTTGGGGCTATGTGGATGGTTCCGCAGAGTTGGTCAAGTGACGCTCAAATAGTGTATTTTAGTGTGACTTACTTACTGTTTTATTTTGCTTCGTTGTTAGTTGCTATTCCTACCACTAGCTTAAGCTATGAAGTGAGCAAAGATCCGACACATAGAATGTCGATTATGGTAATTAATACTTATTTTATTAAAGCTGCATCTTTGCTTTATCAGTGGCTTTACCCTGTAGCGGGGCTGGCTTCTTTTAGCTCGATATTGGTGGGAATCAAATGGGTGGGGTGGAGTGTTGCTATTGTTCTAATTGGCGCGATGGCCTTGCTGCCCACGCTAGTATGTAAGGAATCTACGAAGATAGCCGCCCGCGTTTCTGATGTATCATTTTCAGTAACATGGCGGCTATTAATAGCCAATCGAGCATTGCGTTGGTTAATGGGAATTTGTTTGCTGCAACTTGGTGGCAGCGTATTTGCTGCCAGTATGGATTATTACTTGCTGGTGTACTATGTGTACGATGGAGATATAGCACAGGGTGCGGTATGGAAGGGCATACTGTCGACTGCATATGCGGTTGTTGGCTTTGCTAGTGTCCCTTTTGTAAGTCTAATTTCGCGTAAAATAGGTAAAGAAAAAAGCTTACAAATATTGTTGCTGATGAGTATTTTTGGCGGAGTCTTAAAATGGTTTCTTTTTGTACCCGGAATAGGTTGGTGGATTATTTTAGATGCCATACTCTGCAGTAGTGTTTGGACCGCGTTAACTACGATTATCCCTGTGTTGAATGCGCAGCTAAGTGACGAACATAAATCTAGTCACAGACGGCCTGCGGCTGGTATGTTTGCTGCCGCTTTCAGTTCAGTAGCTGCGCTTGCTGGTATTCTCGCTTTGGTCACCTCTGGTATCGTGCTTAATACCATTGGCTTTGATGCAAACAACGGCGCCCAGCAAACAGATTTTACCTTGCATGCTATGCGGCTAATTCTCTCGTTAGGGACCTGTATTTTTGGCATGCTATCGTTGCTATGTTTATTGAATTATAGAAGTACTAAAAATGATTAAGTTCAATGATTTATGTTTACTTTGGATGAGTGAATTTAATGGTAACTATTAAGGATGTAGCCCGAGTGGCTGGTGTTTCTACGGCCACAGTATCTAGGGTGATACACGATGGTGGGCATGTGGGAGCTGCGTGTAAGGCTCGTGTCAAAAAAGTGATAGATGAGCTTGGCTACCGGCCCAATACCAATGCGCAGGCATTAGTAAAAAGAACGACCTATACATTGGGTGTGGTTACACCAAAATTATCAATGTCGTTTTTTGGTACGTTAGCTAGTGGGGTTGAAGACTCAGCCAGAGAAAAAGGCTATAAACTCTTAATGTCTAACTCTTTGTATAAAACAGAATCTGAACTTGATGCAATTAACTCACTCAGAAATCACGATTGTCAGGGCATTATTCTTCATAGTGAATACTCAGATGAGGAAACGTTAATCAAATTGGCTAAGGATGTTCCGGGTTTAGTGTTAATTAATCGGTATATCCCTTCATTGGCGAATCGGTGTGTGTGGTTAGATAACGAAAGCGGTGCTAAAAAGGCCACTGAATATTTACTTGCATACGGACATCGTCAATTCGCAGTGGTTACCAGTATCTACCAGAATCGGGATCCTAGCACGCGGTTAGAGAGTGTTAAAAACACATTAGAAAGCTATGGTTTAACCCTTCCCAAAAAAGCGGTCGCGGAATCTACGGCGAACATTGACGGGGGCGAATTGGCGATAAAAGAACTTCTTGCTAAAGGGGTAAAATTTACTGCAGTTGTTGCTTACAATGATTTGATGGCGATTGGTGCTATTCACGCTTTATTTGATGCTGGTTTACGCGTACCAGAAGATGTTTCTGTCATTGGTTTTGATGATTTACCTGCAGCACGCTCGTGTCGGCCAAGACTAACGACCATGCATTACCCTATAGAGGAGATGGCTGCATACGCCGCAAAGCTTGCCATCTCATTGAGCGATCCCGCTAATTCACCTGGAAGCAAAACTCATTTATTTATCCCTGAGTTAGTAGAAAGAGACTCAGTCTCCCAGAGGGGAGGAACGAATAAATAACGTTGATTGTTATGGCGTAAACATTAGCAAAAATTTAGCTCCCCAATTGAGAGGCGAGTATTAAGTATAAAATGGGTCCTCACGCATTATTTAGAACCGATGTATGCCCAATACACATTCCGTGTGGGAGCAGCACAACTGCTATCGTTATGGGTACTTAGCTCTAAAGTGTCTTGTTTCATCATCCTAGTATGGCGCAGTGGCAGTGTGCAGGATCTATTGACCATGTACGCCAGAGCATTCAGCGCGTATACCCTTTATCGGTTATTGTCGAAATCAGAAGGGAACATGATAAATTTTACTTTGTCGTTCATCTGCTTGCGTACAATCGATTATTAATGAGGTCTCTGGCGCGTTTTTAACTTCCTTTTCTAGGTGGTAATTTCACCCCTGAGTTCGCATTGCTTTATAGTTTTCGGATTCGTTTAATTTCAGCTGCATCTATACCAAGGGACTCCAAAAACTTTTGCTGCCATTTCAGTATCTCGATCTTATTACCCATTTCGTGGATGTGATGCTTCAAAAAATGGTACTGAGATTGTACTTCCTTTCGGTGTAGTAAATTCAGAATTTGCGCTACCGGCATTCCGGAAGAACGGTAAGCTAAAATTGTGCCTGGTCGTTCCTCCTCGCTTATTCCATACCATCAGTAACTGTTAGCTGTGCGGGTTTGGGCAAAAGAAGGCCTTCGCGCTCGTAATAGAGTAGCGTTGCTCGTGAGATACTATATTTTCTAGCGAGTTGAGTTACTGTAAGCATATATTTTTACCTGAACTTACTATCCGAAGCGCTATCTTCATTTACAGTTAATAGCCCGTTGTCAGATGAACCTTTTAGCCTTGTTAAAGGTTAGGAAAGCAATGAAAATAAAGTTTGCGATAGAAAGGTTGGTGAGGAAGCATTAGTGTTGATTAAAGATGATGTAGAGCTAAAAGCTTCTATAACCGAGCTTTTAGGCGCATTGTAAGTCGTTCATAAAAACATGCGCTGCACGGTTTATTTCTCAAGTCGGAAAAAGTAACCCATTATATTTTAAGGAGAGCTCAATTGTTTATCAAACTGGTTCGAAATCTCGTACTTCTTAGCTCAACATTGCTCTTTTGTTCTATTTCTACTGCTGATTCTAAAATAGAGCGAAAAATGTATAACCCGTGGGAGGCAGAAATTGGTTACTCCCAAGTTGTTATTGCAGGTAACAACGTTTACTTATCTGGTATCGCAAGTGATAAAGCTACGCTGGAAGAGCAAGTTAGAGAAATCTATACCCTTATACAAAATACCCTTAAAGATAATAACCTAGGCATGGAAAGTATCGTAAAACAGGTAATTTATACCACTGATATTGAAGCGTTCAAAAAGCTGGGCAAGGTGCGAAAAGAAAAATTTAGAGAGGGCCAGTATCCAAGCTCTACGCTAGTAGAGGTACAAAGGCTATATAGCCCAAACCACCTGGTTGAGATAGAGGTGGTTGCATTTAAAGAGTTGACGTATCAGGGGATTAATTTAGTCATTGATTGAATTGTGAGAATGTAACAAAAAAGAATGGTACGGCTCTACAAAGCAACTTAACACCTCAAATGGAGTAGCGATATGAAACGGATATTCATTGTTCTGATACTGATGTTTACCCAACACGTTAATGCTGACGCTGTAAGAGAAATAGAAGAAAGAGACGTTTTCTCTAAAGTGTTAAACGAGCAGCTTTCGCTGTTTATTCAGCTTCCCCTTTATTACCACAAGAATGCTGACTATGCCTATCCAGTGCTGTATCTATTAGATGCGCCTGTAGGTATCACATTGAATTCCGGTATTCTCGACCCCTTAATTGGTTACAATAATGCGCCTCAAATGATTATTGTTGGGGTGTCTACAAATGATAGAGACAGAGATTTTACCCCCACCAACGACCGCAAATATGCAGAAAATAGTGGTGGCGCAGGTGCATATCTGAAATTTATTGAAGCGGAAGTTATTCCCTACGTAGATGCTAATTTTAGAACCGAAGATTACAGAATATTTTCTGGGCACTCTTTCGGCGGCCTGCTAGTGGCCCACGCATTTTATTCAGCACCAGACCTTTTTGACGCCTATTTTGCATTTAGTCCTAGTTTGTTTTGGGATGAGAAGTTAGTGGCTAAATCCCTAGTATCATTCACCGCTAAACAACAAAGTAATCACAGTGTGCTTTACCTGAATATTGGGAATGAAGGGAATGCGGAAGTTAAATCTCCAGAGGGTAAAGCAATGCTAGAAGGTATTAAGTTTATTGATAGCGCCTTAAGCCAACACACACCTAAAGGTCTTCGCTATAAAAGTGATTACTTTTCACAAGAGCCCCACCAAGTAACCCAAATTATTGGTACCTATCACGCTTTTAGGCACCTCTACCC
>Ga0115011_10001514_pt1 | contig 16713 bp, 13 predicted proteins | sample TroAtlMetagenome_2_FD_88705 | JGI IMG/M metagenome (GOLD analysis project Ga0115011, IMG submission 88705) | Marine eukaryotic phytoplankton communities from Atlantic Ocean - Tropical Atlantic ANT8 Metagenome | ecosystem: Environmental > Aquatic > Marine > Oceanic | place: Tropical Atlantic...
AATTTTTAATTCATCTTCTTTTTTTGATTCAAGTAATTTTTTCCTCAAACCTGTTTCTAAAAGATCATCTACTAATAAAGAAGTACTATGTGAAAGAAGTTTTTTTTCACCACCTTTATTTTCTATTTCATTTAATTTTATATAAATAATATCATTTTTCTCAATATCATTTGGAAAAGTATTTTCTCCATGTTGTTTTCTTAAATTTTCTATAGCATCATCAATTTGTTTTTTTTCTGGACTAATAGAATATAATATAACTTCATCTTTTTTAGGTAAAGCAATTTTAAAATCTGGCTTATAACCTAATTCATATTCAAAGATATAATCACCATCTGTATCCCAATCTATATCCTTTTTTTTTGGTAAAGGATAGCCCATAATAGAGAGATTATTATCCTTTAAAAAACTATTAACTTTTTCAGAAAGTAGTTTATTTATTTCTTCCACCTTGATGTTTAATCCATATTTTTTTTTAATAAGTGATGTCGGTACCATACCCGCCCTAAATCCAGGTAAAGTCACTTTTTTTCTATATCCTTTTATAGAGTTTTCTACTTTATCTTTATAATCTGATGCGCTAATTGAAACTTTTAACAATCCTGAACTTTTATTTACTTTCTCTTCAGTTATACTCATTTTAATTGTATTTTTTGCCAAATATACAATTATAAGTATAAAATCATATCGTTAAATATTAAGTATATTTGTCATATATAATACTATAAAATTTAGTTATGAAATCATGCCAATTAATTACTTTATTATTTTGTAGTTTTTTATTTTCTCAAAATGTGATCTGGGAAAATGAATTAGATATAATAAAAACTAATTCATCAGTTAGATGTATTGATTTAAATGCTGATGAAATTGAAGACATCATTTTTAGTGGAGGAGTTGATGGTTTCCCTACCCCTTTTGGGACTATTGCAATTGATGGAAATAGTGGTAACATTTTATGGACAAAAGAAAATACAAATGAATGGTTTATTAGTACTCAATCTTTAGATTGTAACATTGATGGCACACCAGACTTGCTTGTTGGAGGAAGAGACGCTGCTTTAAAAGTAATTAACGGAATAAATGGTGATGACTTATGGAGTTTTTGGAATAGTGAAGATAATCCTAATGATTATGGTTGGTACAATTTTTATAATCCTCAAATCATTCCTGATCAAAATAATGACAATTTTCCAGAAATATTGTGCGCAAATGGAGGGGATCATTCTTTAGATGCAATTGAGACAGACAGACCTCCAGGTCACATTATGATTTTAAATGGATTATCAGGAGAGATTTTAAATTACGCCGTAGTGCCTGATTCAAACGAAACATACATGTCTCCATTATTTGTTGATTTAGCTGGAAATAATAATTATAAAATAATCTTTGGAACTGGAGGTGAAACTATTGCTGGAAATCTATGGATTGTTGATTTTTTAGACTTAATTAATGAAGATTTAAGTAATGCTGTAGAACTACTTCCTAATCCAGAATTAGGCATGCTTGCGCCACCATCACTTGCTAAATTAAATGATGATGACATTTTAGATATTGTGGCGCAAAACTTTGATGGAAAAATAACTGCTATTGATGGAAATACGTTACAAGTAATGTGGGAAGTCAATATTGCAGGTACTGAAAGTTCAGCATCTCCTATTATTGGCAATTTTACAATAGACGATAATAACCCTGATGTTTTTGCAACATTATATGTTGGCACCGACTCCTCATATAATGATTTTTATCAAATACTCATTGATGGAAAAACTGGAAATATTGAATATATGGATAGTATTGGAACATATAACTTTGCAACCCCAATTTGTTTTGACTCTAATGCAAACGGAAAAGATGAAGTTTTAATATCAACCACAAACTCAACAAATGGTGAATTTGCACATGAATTAATTTTAATCGATTTTATTAACAATACTGAAACTATTATTTATTCAACAAATGGAGGAGATGTGTGGTCTACACCATATATAAAAGATATAGATAATAATAACTTTCTTGACTTAATATTTATCACACAAAAAGACAATCCCTTTATACCAACAGGAGTAGAAGTACGTAGATTAGAAACATCTTTTGAAAACCCACCTTTTGGAATTTCTTGGGGGAGTTATATGGGGACTAATTATGATGGGATTTTTAATGATTCCAATGATTGTAATATTGATTTAGATCTTTTTGCATTCCCATCAGTATCCTGCCCAGGGGAAAATAGTGGATCAATTAATTTATATATGGGACCAAATGGACAAGGAACGGAGCCATATTTATACTTTTGGTCTAATGGTGAAACAACAGAAGATTTAGAAAATATCCCTATTGGGTCTTATAGCGTAACTGTAGTTGACGCTAATGGATGTCAAGATACTATTTCAACGATTGTATCAGAGTATGAAAGTATATCATTTTCAAATCCACCATCATGTCCTGGAGGAAGTGATGGAATGGCATACATGAGTTCAACAGGTTGCTCATGCAACTCAAGTAACTGTCAATTTATTTGGACAAATGAGAATGGGGAAATTATTGCACAAGGTGATGGGTCTACAGCAGCAGAAACATATAAATATTTAAATGATATTCCAGCTGGAGTATATATAGCAACTATCATTCATCCAAATGGATGTATTTTAGAGGAAGAAATAATTGTGCCTGAAGCAAATTCTATAATTTCTGAAACTATTATAGAACATGATTGCAACCAAATGAATATAGGTTCAATTACGATAAATCCTATAGATGTTGTTAACACCTCTTGTTTATGGAGTAATGGTCAAGAGGGTTTTTATATAGAAAACCTATCTCCAGGATTTTATAATGTTGACTGCACAAGCACAGTTCCTATATTGTGCGTAGAATTACTAGAATTTGAAATTCTTGATGCAGAATTAGATTGCAATCAAGAATGTAATGGAAGTGCAACTTTAGATGACTGTGGATTTTGTGATTCAAATACAGAGAACGACTGTATCTTAGGATGTAATAACTCTTTAGCATGTAATTATGATGCTATCGCTACAGATGATGATGGCTCTTGTGTATTTGTAGATGGAATTTGTGAAACTTGTGTAGACGGTTTAATAGTAGATAATGATGGAGATAATGATGGAGTATGTGATGCAGATGAAATAGCAGGTTGCACAAATGCTTCGGCATGTAATTATGATGCTATCGCTACAGATGATGATGGTTCTTGTTTATTTGTAGATGGAATTTGTGAAACTTGTGTAAATGGCTTAATAGTAGATAATGATTTAGATAATGACAGCGTATGTGATGATATTGACAACTGTCCAGAAACATATAATCCTAATCAAGAAGATTCCAACGATGATGGGATAGGAGACGCTTGTAACGAATCAGAATTAGATGATAAAAAATATTCTATTAATATTTTCCCTAATCCTGTTAAAAATAATCTAAACATTGTAATAAATGAAATAAAAAGATATAATCTAGAAATACATGACTTATCTGGAAAAAATGTGTGCTCAAAAGATGTCAAATCTTCATATTACACACTTAATTTAAGTAATTTATCTTCAGGCTTATATACAATTAAATTACAATCTGAAGAATTTATTTATATCGAAAGATTAATTATTAATAATTATTAATAATAGTAATAGGAATAGTTTGGCTTGAATGTTGTGTAAAAATTTTGATATAATACATCCCTGGTTTTTTTTGTAACTGAAAAGTAAAATTATGAGCTCCTTTAATTAATTCCTGACTCAATAATAATTCAGATTTTCCAATTGAATTAGTTAAAAAAACTGATGTAAAACTATCACTTGGGTTATCAATAATTATACGTAGATTATTAATTACTGGATTAGGAGAAACTATTAAATTAAGATTATCTTCATTTATCATATCAAACAAACCAACTATACTAATACCATTAGAATTATAATTTCCTGAACCTTCATCCCAATGCTCAACATATATTTTTTGTTCCTTATTAAGATAAGGGCTCCAAATTTTAAAATTTAAATTTTCACCCTCAATCATACCATCTTTATAATCTGTTAAAAAGTCATTACCCCAAACAGTAATGGCCATATTACAATCTTCAAATACAGCCGAACCAACTAACATATCATTAGAATCAAAAACTCCAATCTCATACCCATAATCCATTATATTTTCTACACTAGATTGAGGAATTCCAATAGTCATATTATCACCAGTATTTATAATATCATTAAAATAAATAGGCTTATTAGTTTCTTTGTTATACAATCTAGATAAATTAGTATTTGGATATGTGAAAATTATATCAGAATATAATTTAATTGCATAAGCCTCTCCTGGTACCATATTTTGAATAGTATTAATTCCCAAAAAGGGCCAATATACATTAGCTAACTCGTCCTTAATAATAATAACTTGTCCAGATAGTGGAAAAATGGCGTCCTCCACAGGCAAAGATATTTCATATAAATATGCTAATATATTCCAATTTTCAAAAAGTTGAATTGACTGATTTTCAAGTTTATAACCACTTACTTGTAAGATTTCAGATTGTTGCATTTTAACTTGATAGCCATAACCATAAGAGTGATTTTGAATTCCATCTATTCCAAAATAAGGCCAATACACATCACCATGCTGATCTTTAAGAATGACTAGATTATCACTTATATCATTGAACATATCTACAATAGAAGAATGTTTTGGAGACAAGTAAGTTGACCAATAACTCCATCCTTCTGGTAATTCTATGTTATGAAAAAATAATTGGTCATTTAATGAAACAACAACATTTTGAAAGCCTTGAAAAATAGAATAATTATTTTGCAAATTGGTGAAATTAACTGATTCACCTAAAGTAAAAGAAAGAGACTTTTCATTTACGAAATAATCTCCAGAGTTACCTAAAACATTGGCGTCAACACTTTGAGATTTTAAAGAAAATGACACGAATAAAAAAATAATAAAAATCAGAATTCGATTCATTCTTCAATAATTAATTCTTGTAATTGCTGTATCAAAAAAGAAAGATCATCAATTTCATTTTGCATATAATCTAATTGATTTTGCAATGATATATTAGCATTAATATTATCTTCTAGTGTCTGTAGTATAGAGGCTATTAAATCTACTTGGTCTTGTAAATTATCATCATTGGCAGACAACATATCTTGTAATGAATAATAAGCTTCTGAATTCTGATTCACATTTTGCTCTAAATCAGCAACTTGAACATCTAATGTATTAATCTGTGTTTGAAAAAAATTTACATTTTCTTCAAAAGCACTATTCATCTGTAAAATAATCTCATCATCTCTTAAGTCAACATAATTTTTAGTGGCTAAATGACTACTATTTGTTGGATCTATAGAATTAATCTGTTCAAAAGCATTAATCTCTTCATCTATAATTTGCATAACTAAATTACTATTATTAAAAAAATTAATTTCTGATTGAACATTAATGACTGAGCTCAATTGACCTAATTCAATTAAATTAGATGAAATATGTGTATTTGAAGAACTTAAATTAAGAGAAAGGTTATTATTTGGTTCTAAATAGTTTTCATTAACTGACCAATGATTATTTCCTGAAGAGTTAGCATACAATGCATATGGCACACTTAATAATTGAGATTCACCAAAATTTATAGGTAAATCAGGACCTTCATTATCAAAGTCTATATCTACTTTTAGGAACATACTTCCTTCAGACCAATTAATATCTTCAAATTGAGCAGCAGTCCCTAATAATGTAGATTCGCCAAATCCTATAATAGCATTAAAAACACCAAATTCATTAGTTTGTATACTATGCGCTTCTTCCCAGACAATATTACTAGTTTCTAAAACAATTAATTTAAAATAAACCGTTAAACTATGGTTGTCATATAAAACACCATCAGAATCTCTAACTGCAGCCTGATAATTAACGCCAGAAGGAGACTGTGCTAAACAAAAAGTAGCACAAAAAATAATAAAAAATAATACTCTAGTTATATACATATTAATATTTTTTTTAAGAAAAAGATTATGTTCAAAATCCAATCCAAGTATGTTGCAAAATTATTATTATATTTAGACCTATTTACTTGATAAAAACACTTTTGTTAACAGTCAATTATGAAAAAAATTACACTTTCTATACTAACTATCTTTTTATTCTGCACATGTTCCGTCGATGAAGAAAGGATAATTGAATCACCTTCCATATCTATAATAAATCCAACACAAGAGCTATATAACATTGGACAAATGATAAATATTGAAATTTTAATTTCACATAATGAGGTTATAGATAATATTACTTACTACGAAACTTGTAACTGCACAGATGACGAATTTGATTCATTAGAATTAATTGAACTAAAAAATATTTATGAGAAAGAATGGAGCTACACAAAAAGTATAACTACAAATGATATCCCTGAAAATGTAATGTGTGATTATAATATTGAAATTAGCGCAGATGATTTAAACGGAAATGAAAGTGTGAAATCAATATACTTTCATGTAATGACAATGAATGGAGAGCTATAAGATCTTGAATTTATGAATTTAGGATACGCCTGCATAAACTTATCTCTATCAAAAAACAAGCCTAGAATAACTACAAATAGAGGAATGATTAAAAAAACATTCCTAGAAAAAGGACCTAAATACGCAGGAGAACTAGCATTACTAAACTCAAAAGATTTATTAAAAATATTAGAATGGAATGTTACAAATGGAATTAGTTTTTTTCGAATATCTTCAGACGTTTTTCCATGGGGATCACATTATAACATCAAAGAACTTCCCCAATTTAATGAAATAAAAAGTGTATTATCTAAATGTGGCGAATATGCACAAAAAAACTCTCTAAGATTAACCGCTCATCCTGGCCCTTTTAATGTTTTAGTATCACCTAATAAAGACGTTGTAAATAGAACTATTTCGGAATTAAAAGTCCATGCTGATTTTTTTGATATTATGGGATTAACTCAAACGGTGTATAACAAAATCAACATACATTGTAATGGTGTATATGGCGATAAAATTGCAGCAATGGATAGATTCTGTGAGAATTTTAAAAAATTACCTAACTCTGTAAAGAACAGATTAACTATAGAAAATGATGATAAATCATCAATGTACTCTGTAAAAGATTTAATCTATATTCATAGAAAAATCAATATACCCATCGTCTTTGATTATCATCATCACAAATTTTGCCCAGGAAACCTATCTGAAAAAGAAGCTTTAGATTTAGCAATATCTACTTGGCCAAATAATATAAAACCAGTCGCTCATTATTCAGAATCTAAATCTGAACATGAAGGAAATAGTCAAATTAAAGCTCAAGCACATTCAGATTACATTAAAAAACTACCTAAAACTTATAATCACGACTTAGATATTATGATTGAAGCAAAGGCAAAAGATTTAGCTATCTTACCTTTTATTAAATAATTTAACTATGAAACTTATACAGTATAATTCCACATACTTTAGTCTATGTTTATCTATTTGCAAAAGTAATATGCCGGAATTTATTGACCCATCTGAAGAGTCTCTTTATATTAATTATTTATCAAGGAAAGGAATTATTTACTTTCTTTTATTAAAAGAAAAAGAACTGATTGCATGCGGAGGATATGGATATGATGATGAAAAAAAAAGCATATATCTTAGTTGGGGCCTAGTCCATAATCAATTTCATAACATGGGTTTCGGCACACATTTATTAAAATATCGAATAGATCATATTAGAAAAAATTATCCAAATTCAAATATCTACTTAGATACAACTCAAAAAACATACAAATTTTATAAACGATTCAATTTTAAAGTAAAAAAAATTACACCCAATTACTATGCAAAAGGCCTAGATAGATATGATATGGAACTTATAAATAAGTACTAATTAAATTTTTAGAACTCTCGTTTCTAAGCCCGAAAACCCACTCATTTAATTAGGTTTATATTTAGTGGACCATACTGGATTCGAACCAGTGACTTCTACCCTGTCAAGGTAACACTCTAAACCAACTGAGTTAATGGTCCTAAAAAAAATACCCCTTAAAAAAGAGGTATTACGTGGGCGATACTGGATTCGAACCAGTGACCCCCTGCTTGTAAGGCAGGTGCTCTGAACCAACTGAGCTAATCGCCCGAAGTATGCAAATATATAAATCTTTCTTTGGTTATCTAAAATTTACTGCAACATCTGAAACAATAAACGCACTACCTGTTACAAATATCATATCATTTTCTTTTAAAATTGTCTGCACATACCTGAAAGCTTCTAAAGAATCCTGAAATAATTGACAATGATAATTTAATGACTGAATCTTTTTAAGATATTTTTTCGGATTTAAAACTCTTTTATTCCGGTTACTACCACAAAAATAATACGAGGCATTTATATTTATTTTTTTAAAAATCCTATCTAAATCTTTATCTGAAGAAAAACCAAAAATAATATGTTTTTTTTGATTAATTTTAGATAATTGATTCATAACTAATTCTATCGCCCTCTCATTATGAGCAATATCTAATATTATTAAAGGATCCCTGGAAACTATATCCCATCTACCTAAAAAACCAGTATTTTTCTTTAATTTTTTTATACCTAAATCAAAATTATTTTCAGTTACTTCAAAGCCTATTTTATGTAAAATATCTATACTTGATTTTACAGTTGAAATGTTTTCTAACTGAAAATTAGGAGTACTTATCAATTCATCTTTCAAGTTAATATTATTCGAAACAAAAAAGGGCGCATTTTTTTTAAAAGCAACTTCCTTAAAAAGATTTAATAATTCTGATTTTTTTTCTGAAGTTAAAATAGGAACACCATCTTTTATAATACCCGACTTTTCTCTAGAAATTGAAATTAAATTATTACCCAGAATATTAGAATGATCAAAGGAAACATTAGTAATAATAGATAATATTGGACTAATAATATTAGTAGAATCTAACCTGCCTCCTAAACCACATTCAACAATAGCTAAATCTACTTTTTGGAAGCTAAAATAACTAAATGCCATAGAAGTGGTAATTTCAAAAAATGAAAAATTAATATTTTTCTTTAAATCATAATTTTGATTTACAAAAGATGTGATAAATTTTTTTTCTATTTTTTGACCATTTATTTTAATTCTCTCTCTAAAATCTAAAATATGAGGCGATGTAAATAATCCAACTTTATATCCAGATTCCTGTAAAATAGAAGACAGCATATTAGAAACAGAGCCCTTTCCATTTGTTCCAGCAATATGTATAGATTTGAATTTTTTATGCGGATTGCCTATATAATCTAATAATAGCTTAATATTATTCAAATCTTTTTTATAAGCAGAACTACCTTCTTTATAAAAAAAAGGTAACTCATTACATAGCCAATCTACTACCTGAGCGTAATTCATAAATTATTCTGATGACTTAGTTTCTGGAGAAAAAGTATATATAATTTTACCTGGAGTGCCTAGAGAATTGTCATTTTTATCTAGAGCACTAAATTTCATTGTTTCTGCAGCGTATATAGCGGCATCCTTAAAACACGTATTTCCATTACCACCGCTTATATTCTCACATTTATCCACTCTAACATCCCCATCCTTATTAATAATAACCAAAAGGGTATAAATAACTGCTGTATTTTTAGCTTCACAAGGGTATTTCAAATCGCCTCCTTGTAATTTTTCTCTTTTCCCATCAAGTAATATTTCTGCAGATTCTCCTGGATTAGAAATTTTATACTTACAAGAACCATCATCTTCAGTTGCTAAAGAATTATAATTAACAGCAGCCTTGTCTATGCAGCCTTTTATATTTTCTTTTTTTGTCTGTTCCTGAAAAATATCCGCAATTCTAGGGTCAAGTTGTGGCACATCATCAATAAGATCTGGCTGATCTACATATTCTTGATCTAAGTCTTGTTGCTTATACTCTTGATATTCTTGCTTTTCTATTTCCGATTCAGCATTATCTAATGAAGACAAAGTACTAAAATAGATTATATCACTAAAATCTTCTTTTTCTTTATCCGCACTATAACCAATCTTGAAAAAAAAACAAAGAGAAATAATAATTCCATGAAAAAATAACGTACTACCTAATGCGATTCTTTTTCGTTTTTTTTCTGACATGATAAAATTATTTATCTAACTTATCTACTTTTATCCCTATATTATAATCATACTTACTGGCAAAATCAATCACATTTATTATTTCATCAGAGATAACTTTATCTTTTTCTACAACCACAATAATTGCTGAAAAGTTTTTTTCTTTATTTGTGTCTATTTTATTAATTAAATTACTTAAAGGAACCTGAGCATCTTCCCAACCGCAATAATTATCATTACTATTATTTAAAGTATAATTATATGAATCACAAGAAGCATCTTTTTTTATAGTTACAAAAATATTAACATCTTCTTTTTGAATTTTTTGCGGATTCTTAGTAGCTACAATATCAAAAGGCAGGTAATCAATCGAACTTGAAGATGATGTTACTAAAAAAAAGATTAATAAAATAAAAATTAAGTCTGTCATTGATGACATACTAAAATTAGGATTAGGTTTATTTTTAGAACTTAAATTCATAATTTATAAAAGATAAAGCTTAATTAAATTCTGTTGACGTAGACTCTTCTTCATCTAAAGACTGAGGCTCCTCAGAAAACCCTTCATTAAATATATTATCTTCAAAATTCTCACCATCATCTGGAGGCATATCTGATTCAACAATATTATCATTATTTAATTTTTTATTTCTTTTATCATGTAATAAGTCTAGAAAAGAAAGTATATCCGATTCCATAAAATGTATAACTCTCTGAACACGTGCTGTCAAATGATTATATGCTAAATAAGCTAATATCCCTACCACCAGACCTAAGACTGTTGTAATCATAGCTGTATAAATTCCACTAGCTAAAGCTTCTGGATTGAGCCCATATATATCAACTTGATGAAAAGCAATAACCATACCCATTGCGGTTCCTAAAAAACCTAACATCGGAGCCGCTCCAGATATACTAGCTAAAGCACTAAGATTATTTTCTAATTTATATATCTCTAATTTTCCAACATTTTCAATAGTATTTGACACATCATCTAGCGAGTCTTCTACTCTAGATAAACCTTTTTCTATCATTCTAGCTATAGGAGTGTTTGTCGAATGACATAAATCAACTGCAGAATCTATTTTTTCTTCATAAATAAAATCTTTGATATGATTAATGAAACTATTTTTTCTTCTTGAAGCCTTTTTTATTGCTATAGACCTATCAACAAAAATATAAATAGAAATAACTGATAACATAAGTAAAATAATGATAATACACCAACCTCCTATACCTATATTTTTAAAAATACTTACTAAGGAAACCGTATCAGTGTTTAATGTGAAATTCAACATAATTTTTATTTTTATTTATTATACAAAACGTCAAAATCTATAATTTGAGTATGTGCCTTTTGTTTATTTTCTATTTCCGGATCTTTTAATTTAATATCGCCTTCCTTTTTATTAAGAGTCCAATAACAAAAAGCACCTGAGACATATCCGATAAAAGCTAAAAGTGTAATTTTTCGTAAGTACCAAAAAAAATCTATTTTTAAAATTCCCATCATTGCAACCCCAGCTGCAGAACCTATAATTAACAAACTACCACCAGTCCCTGCGCAATATGCTAAAAGCTCCCAAAACGTCGAATCTATCGGTTCATTTGGATACATATCTATAGCCCCAGCTACTAATGGAACATTATCAACAATAGAGGATAATACTCCTATAATAATATTAATAATAAACACATCCCCATTAAATACTGCTCTCAATGAATTTGCAATACTATCTAAAGTACCTATTGTTTGCAGACTACTTACAGCAAGTAAAATTCCTAAAAAAAAGAAAATAGTTGGCACATCTATTTTTCTAACAACACCTGAAACTGTAAGTGCAGTTTTTTCCTCATGATTTTTACTGCCATGTAAAATCTCTGTAATAATCCAAATTGTCCCTAAACTCAACAACATACCCATATAAGGAGGCAGATGAGTTACTAATTTAAAAACAGGGACAAATAATAATCCTAGAACACCTAAAGAAAAAACTAATTTTCTTTCAAAAGAAGTAGTAGGGTTTTTCTTATGCTCAATCTCAGAGCTTTCTTTAATTAAGGAAATACTTCCCCTAGATTCAAATAATGAAACATATATTAAAGGAACTAACATACATACAAGACTAGGTATTATTGTAGACTGTATTATGTTTAATGCAGTTACTTTATCATCAATCCACAACATAATAGTTGTCACATCACCTATTGGAGACCATGCACCACCAGCATTAGCTGCAATTATAATCATCCCTCCAAAAAACCAAAGATCTTTTTTATCTTTTATCATCTTAGTTAACAATGCGCCCATTACTATAGCAGCTGTCAAATTATCTAATACAGCTGAAAAGAAAAAAGCAACAAAACATAATACCCATAATAATTTAATCTTATTTTTTGTGGTAATTCGATCTGTTATAATTTTAAAACCTTGATGAGAATCTACTAATTCAACAATAGTCATGGCGCCTAAAAGGAAAAATAATATTTCTGAAATCTCCGAAATATGCTCAGCTAACTCATGCTTTAATACATACAAATCATATCCACCTAAAGCTACTATTGCCCAACATAGGGCCCCTGTAATTAAAGCACTTGATGCTTTATCTATCTTTAACACATGCTCTAAGGTGATAAATAGATAACCTAAAATAAAAACACCTATAATATAAATCTCCATAATTATTATTTTAATAATTTTTTTAATGCTATTTCAAGCGCATTAGAACTTATTTTTTCTTTTTTTGAAGATATCTTATAACAATCTATTAATGCATTATATATAGTTTTTGAACAGTCTTCAAAAATACCTTTATCAGTAATATCTACTTTAGCATCCATTAAATAAGCAAAAGCTCTTGCCATACCACAATTAGAAATAAAATCAGGTATAACACTTATTTTACTATCTACATACTCACAAATAGGGCCAAAAAAAACTTCATTATCGGCAAAAGGAACATTTGCACCAGAAGAAATTAATTCTAACCCTGAATTTATCATTCTATCAACTTGATCTTTTGCAACAATTCTAGAAGCAGCACAAGGAATAAAGACATCAGCATTTAAATCCCATATTTTAGAATTTATATTATCAAAAGATTCAATCTCATTACTTACAAAAGTATTTTTATCCTTATTTAGAAAAAAGTTTTTAATTTGATTAAATGAGAAGCCTTCTGTATTTATCTGACCTCCATCCTTATCAATAATACCAACTATTTTTGCTCCTTTTTTAGACAAATAATAGGCCGCTGAAGAACCAACGTTACCCCATCCTTGTACTATTACTTTTTTTCCTAAAATATCCCCCCCCCAAATATTATAATAATGAACTATAGACTCCGCAACACCAAATCCTGTAATCATATCAGCAACAACATAACTTTTTAGTAAATCTGGCGAATAACATTCATTATCTAATCGTTTTTTTACTCCATATCTTAATTGCCCAATACGATTAATTTTTTCTGGAGAATTTGGATTATAGTGACCTGAAAATACGCCTTCTTGAGGGTGCCAGACACCTACACTTTCTGTTATTGGAATAACCTCATGAACTTCATCAACATTTAAATCACCACCTGTACCATAATAAGATTTTAATAAAGGAGACGTTGCTTTGAACCACCGTTTTAAAACATCTTTTTTTCTAGGGTCAAGTGGGTCAAAATTTATACCTGATTTCGCGCCACCTATATTAGGGCCGCAAACAGTAAATTTTATTTCCATTGTTTTAGCCAAAGAAAGAACTTCATATTTATCCAACCCTTTTCTCATTCTTGTCCCTCCTCCAGAAGCACCTCCCCTAAGTGAATTTATTACAATCCACCCTTTTGCTTCAGTAAGAGGGTCCCGCCATTCAAATACTATTTCAGGCTCTTTATTTTCATAAATTTTTAACAATTTCTTCATGCAGGATAAAAATACTAAGTTTAATTTGTCAAAAAATAGAATATTTTATTTTTTTTCAACAATAATTTATTGAGTAAAAAATAATAGTATCGGATTGTGATTTTCAAAAGGATATATTAATAATATATTTTAAGTATGAACATCAAAAAAAATAGAAAAAAAAGAATTAATTTTAGCAAACAAAAAGTATAAAATGAAATTTACACTATCAGAGGAGCAAATAATGATACAACAAGCAACAAGAGAGTTTGCGCAAAAAGAATTATTACCTAAGGTTATAGAAAGAGATGAAAAGCAAGAGTTTCCTGTTAATCAAATTAAAAAAATGGGTTCTATGGGATTAATGGGAATGATGTGCTCTCCAAAATATGGAGGCGGAGGAATGGATACTATTTCATACATACTTGCAATGGAAGAAATATCAAAAGTAGATGCCTCATGCTCTGTAGTCATGTCTGTTAATAATTCATTAGTTTGCTGGGGAATCGAAAAATATGGAACAGAAGATCAAAAAAATAAATATTTACCTAAACTAACTTCAGGTGAAAAAATAGGAGCATTTTGCTTATCAGAACCTGAAGCAGGTTCTGATGCTACTTCTCAACGAACAACTGCTATTGAAAAAAACGATCATTACTTACTAAATGGAACAAAAAATTGGATCACAAATGGCAATACCGCTTCATTTTATTTAGTAATTGCTCAAAGTGATGTATCTAAGGGACACAGAGGCATTAATGCTTTTATTGTAGAAAAAAATTATGATGGAGTTGTGGTTGGACAAAAAGAAAATAAATTAGGAATAAGAGGATCTGACACTCATTCTATTATGTTCAGTGATGTAAAGGTCCCTAAAGAAAATAGAATTGGAGAAGATGGATTTGGTTTTAAATTTGCCATGCAAACATTAGCTGGAGGAAGAATTGGTATTGCAGCACAAGCCCTAGGAATAGCATCCGGAGCATATGAATTAGCATTAAATTACTCAAAACAGCGAAAAGCATTTGGAAAACCCATATGCCAACATCAAGCAATCGCGTTTAAACTAGCTGATATGGCAACCATAATAGATGCTGCCAGGCTATTATGTTTTAAAGCTGGCTGGGAAAAAGATCAAAGTTTAGACTATCGACTATCTGGAGCTATGGCCAAATTATTTTGCGCAGAAAATGCAATGAAAATAACTACCGAGGCAGTTCAAATTCATGGCGGATACGGATTTGTGAAAGAATATCATGTTGAAAGACTTATGAGGGATGCTAAAATCACTCAAATCTATGAAGGAACTTCTGAAATTCAAAAAATTGTAATATCTCGTTCTATACTAAATTAGTCTAACAAGTACACCTTTTTGACAGACCCATCTTCAAATAATTTTAAATATAATCCTTGATTATATAAATCATTAACATCCCTTCCTAATACATCAAAAATACCTATTAAATTACTAGATTTTTCAAAATCATTCAAGTTAGTTTGATGTATAGTTATATGTACTGGAACTGACTCACTAGTACAAGTTTTATCCGGAGTAGAAATACTCCAATCATAAAAGTAATAGTAATAATCAGTCCCATATTCAGAACTTGTGATTTCTACTACATCCTCAAATTGATATGGATAGTTTGTTAAAACAGCGCCTTGTTGACCAATTGTAGTTCTTTTAAAACCTGGATTATTTTCCCCAAAATTATCTTGATTCATTTGTGTGTTAGTTCCAATTTGATATCCAAAACCTGGCTCAATATTCCAATTTAAATCAATTAAAAATCCATCATTTTCACTAACAGGAACAAAAACAGTAGTGCTATTTATAACTTGACCATCTGAAGAACGTAATTCTATCGTTCTTTGAGCTGCAGAATTTGCATAAACTTTAACAGAATTCAAATTAAATGAAGACATACAATCAAAGTATAAATACCCATTATACTCTCCCCCACTATAATCACACCCAAAAAAGTTTCCTCCACAAATATGCTCTTCTTCCCCAACATTTCCCTGCAAACCTTCTTCAACAACTTCTTCACTATAAACATATAACATAGTACTTTCAAATATTGGATCAGTTGTATAAGAAAATCCAATATTTAATATATCATCTTGACTATCTAACCAATAAATTTGACCATCTGCTTCGGCATTTATCGTTAAAGACTCACCTTCTTGAGCAAGCCAATCACTTTGAACAATAGGTGGAACAATAAAATAACCATCACATAGATATTCACAAGAATCATTTTCAACATTTGCTTCAATATTATAATTCAAAGCTTCTGGATCAGTGCATCCTAAAATCAAACAAGAACCATCATCATCTGTAGCATCCGGATTATAATTAGATGCCGTTTCATTTGTGCAGCCATAAACTGGATCCACCATCTTTAAAATATGCAATCCAGTTTGTTGATCAGAGGCTAATATTAAACCTGATGGCAAAAAAGGATAAGCTCCCCAACAACCTTCAAATTCGCCACCATCATAATCAGGAGAAGTATCATAATATGCAATCTCAATTAAATTAGAGGGATCAGAAGCGTCAACTACAGTGACACCAGAAGTATAATAAGATGTAACTAAATAATCACCCATTACATGAGTATTGTGAGGAATCACTGGTTCATTATCATTATTCCAAGACTGTATTTGGTCCACTTGCTGTATATCATTAATATTAGAAACATCATAAG
>Ga0115011_10001516_pt1 | contig 16687 bp, 17 predicted proteins | sample TroAtlMetagenome_2_FD_88705 | JGI IMG/M metagenome (GOLD analysis project Ga0115011, IMG submission 88705) | Marine eukaryotic phytoplankton communities from Atlantic Ocean - Tropical Atlantic ANT8 Metagenome | ecosystem: Environmental > Aquatic > Marine > Oceanic | place: Tropical Atlantic...
TGAGTTGATAATTAATGAATTAAGTGCAGATGGCATTTCATTTTCATTTTCTATTTTAAAAAAAATAATTAAAGAATATCAGTTTTTTATTGACAAAGGAGAGGTCCCAGATATACATTTTTTTATTCAACATGAAGACTCTGAAATAGCTAAAGTAACTAGTCAGTTTATGGTGGAAAAACATAAGATTGATCGTTGGGATAAAAAAAATATAAGAGTTAAAAAAGAGGAAGAAATTTTACATCAATTAGTTGAAGAAGCTTTAATTAGGTTTAAATTAAAAAGAATAGAGGAGATGAAACAGATAATTTTAAAAAATATTTCTTCTATGGATGATGAGTATAATAAAAAGTTAGAATTAATTAAATTTAATAAATTGAATATTTTATATAGAGAATTATATAAAAAAATAGGCCGGGAATGTTAATATATATTATTAATGAGTTCTTTTAATTGTGTAGGACTAACCTGTTGTTTAGCGTCACTAAGTGCATTTTTTGGCGAACAATGAGTTTCTATCATCAATCCATTCATTCCAATTTTTATTGCTTTTCTTGAAACAGATTGTAATAATTCTGTATTTCCAGAAATATGACTAGGGTCACAAATAACATCTATTTTCGGAATCATTTTTCGAAACTTTTCAACTAATTTCCATTGAGGATTATTTCTATATTTTGTTTTATAATACGGAAAGAATCCTCTGTGAATTGCTTTTAAATTGTTTAGCCCTATTTTTCTAAACCGTTCTATTGCTCCAATCCAAAGATTTATATCAGGGTATATAGGATTTTTAATCCAAATTTCTACATTTTCACCTTTTAATGATTCACAAAGCTCATTTACATAAAATGGATTGACAGTTGTTCTTGCTCCAATCCAAAAAATTTTTATATTCTTTTTTAGAGCTTTTTCTACGTGTTGTGGAGTCCCAATTTCAATAGCAACAGGTAGATTTAATTCTTTAGAAATATTGTGCAACCAATCGATAGCTATATCCCCAGCCCCATTAAAGCTATTTGGATTAGTGCGCGCTTTCCACACTCCACATCTAAATACATCTATATTTTTTGATATTTCTTTTGCAGTTTTATATAATTCTTCTTCAGAATAAACACTACATGGACCTGCTATAATTAAGTTTTTTTTTTTCATCAACTAATTATTAAAACCTTGTATAATAATTATATACTCACCTTTTATATTCGTTTGTTCTAATTCCAGTATTACATCATGTATGTTCCCTCTGTATGTGTTTTCATATATTTTTGTTAATTCCTTTACAACTACAACATTTCTATTTTCAAAATATTCTGATATGTTCTGTAATGTTTTTAATAATCTGTAGGGCGATTCATATATAATGATTGTCCTTGATTCTTGTGCAAGAAAAAGTAATCTTTTTTTCTTTTTTTTTCTTGGAAGAAATCCTTCAAAAACAAACTTTTCACATGAAAATCCAGATTGGATTAAAGCAGGAATAAATGCCGTGGGTCCAGGAAGACATGATATGGGTATATTTAAAGAAATACATTCTCTAATCAATAAAAAACCAGGGTCAGAAATACCTGGCGTTCCTGCATCTGAAACCAATGATATTATATTTAGATTTTTAATTTTCTCAGTAATAATAGGAATTTTTTTTTTTTCATTAAAAACATTACACGAATATATTGGGCATTTAATATTATATTTATTAAGTAAAATCGTTGTTTTTTTAGAATTTTCTGCAATAATTAGTTCAGATTTTTCTAAAACTTTTATTGATCGAATTGTAATATCTTCCAAATTTCCTATTGGGGTTGGGACTATATATAGCATATATTTATAGTTAAATAGTTAGAAAGATATAATTAATTCATTAATGGAAAAACTTTTTGTTTTATTTATTTTAGTATTATTAAACAAATATTTGCTTAATGAAAGGAAGAATAGAAATTATTACTGGATGTATGTTTGCAGGAAAGTCTACAGAGCTTATAAATAGAGTAAAATCTTCAAAAAAAAAGTTTTTATTTATTAAACCTAAATTAGATTCTAGATATAATAAAGGGACTATTAATACACATTCAGGAAAAAAGAAAGGTGCGTTAGTAGTAGATTCATTGAGTGAGATCTTTTCTAAATTAAATTGTGTTAATTTAGTTGCGATTGATGAAGCTCAGTTTTTTGAAAAATCTATTGTAGAAGATTGTTTAAAAATATCCAATATGGGAATTAATGTAATTATTGCGGGCTTAGAGTTTGATTACTTACATAAAAAATTTGACTCTATGAATTGTCTTTTAGATATTGCGGATTCTGTTACAAGGTTAACAGCGATATGCACAGAATGTGGTGGGCCGGCTATACATTCATATAGAATAGTTAATAAAAAATCAACAATATTAGTAGGGCATAAAGATTATTATAAACCCCTATGTACTCAATGTTATAAAAAAAATGTTTGATAATAATTGTTACTCAACTAAATTAATTGTTAGAGGTAGTTTTTTAAAGAAAAATATCGATTTTTTTAAATCTAAAATATCTAAAAAAACTAAAATTATTGCTGTTGTAAAAGCCAATGCTTACGGATATGGAGATATAGGAGTTTCTAACAAATTAATAGAGAATGGGGTTGATTATTTAGCAGTAGCAGATTTTGAAGAAGGAGTTAGGATTAGAAATAATAATATTAATCTTCCTATTATGATTTTATATCCATCAAAAAATAATTTAAGAATTATTGTAGAAAATTCTTTAGAGCCCACAATATATAATGAATTTATGTTAAATGCTCTACTAAAAATAGAAACACAAAAAATTAAAATACATATTAAAATAGATTCTGGGATGCATCGTTATGGAATAACAAAAGAGCAAGTTCCTGTATTTATTAAGAAAATTAAAAAATCAAAACACATTGTCATAGGTTCAGTTTTCTCACATTTGTCTTCTCATAAAAAAGAACACCACAAATATTCATTAAGTCAAATTAATTATTTTAACAAAATAAAAAATATTTTTTTAAAAGAATTTACATACAAAATAGATACTCATATTTTAAGCTCTTTTGGAGTAATCAATTTTCCTAAACAATCAGATAGTATGGTTAGAATAGGATTTGGATTATATAATGGAATTTTTAATAATAAGTTAAATCATGTTGGCGAATTGTATTCTCATATTACACAAATTCAGAATCTGAACAAAGGTGATTCAGTTGGATATAATAGATCTTTTATTGCTTTAAAAAAAATGAAAATAGCAGTACTACCATTAGGATATGCAGATGGGTTACAGCGTTCATGGGGTAATGGGAAATTAAAATTTTTATATAAAAAAACACTTGTTCCAGTTTTGGGTGAAATTTCTATGGATAGTTGTATTATTGATGTTAGTAATATAAATAAAGTTAAAGAGGGGGATAAATTAGTATTATTTGGAAATAAAAGGTCTATATTTTCTTTAGCTCAAGAACTTGATACTATACCTTATGAAATTACAGCTGGGCTATCTAAAAGGATAAAAAGAATTTTTATTTAAATCTTTTCTTTTTGAGTAGAAAATAATAAGTAAGAAAATAGACTGAAAAAAGCCATCGTGTTATATATAAATAAGTAATCATTCACCCACATTGCTAATAAAAACATTATTGGAAAAATAATTTTTAAAACATTTTTTTTTGATTTAAAAAAATCTCTTATCATTGAAATAAAAATATTTATAAATAATAATAATCCAATAATTCCAAATTCTGTTAGCACAAATAAATAATTATTGTGAGGGCTTTCCCGAATATCAGTATTTATTTTTTTTAATTTTTTTACAGATCCTAATCCCTTTCCAAAAAATTTATTTTCCTTTATTTTTTGTATATATATATTCCATAAAACTAATCTTTTTCCTAAACTTGTTTCTTTTTCATTTTCAGAGTTTATAATGTGATTTATCCAAACTAAATCACCAGATTGGTTTGTTTCTGATATGATTCTGTTTTTCCAATAGCTTATAGGCCTGCCTAAGTCATCATTATTTGACATATACTTGGCGTGTCTTTCTATATTATCATTTAATGAAACCCCATATACTAAATCATGTATTTCATTTATAGTATTAGATAATCTAATAGAAAATGATTTAGAAAAAGAAAAACTTAGTATTATAATTATGATTGAAATAATTGAAATTAAAACATTTAATTTCACAGAGTATTTGAAAGCAAAAAAAATAGGTAATAGAATTACTAAACAAACAATACCAGTCCTTCCATATGAGTTTAAAAGAAAAAAAATTAATAATATTAGTATAATAAATAAAAGAACCTTTTTAGATTTTTGTTTTTTTAATTCATCTAATATTATAAAAATACCAAAGCAAAATAATATTGATAAATCAGAATGGTCTAGAAAACCATGTAAATAGTTTTCATTTATATAATGACCTGTTTTTGCTAGGAACATTAAGCTTTTATTGTAATGTATCACAATTCCTAATAAAACATTTATAATTAGTCCAATTATAAATGCATATTTGGCATAAAATTTTGTTTGCGCATCAAATTTTAATATAAAAAGTAAGGGACAAAAAAGTAATACCCAAGTTTTATTTAATTCATGAATTAAGCTAGAATTTAAATCTATTAAGCTTGCACTTTTCTGAAACCAAGATCCGCTCAAAATTATAAATATGAAAAATAATATAATTGAAAAGCATATATTATTTTTTAGTGCATTATAAATTTTGTTTTTTTTCTCTTTAGATAAAAGAAATTTTAAAAATAATAAACCAATAATTATAGATGAAATACTAGGTGAAATAGTTAAAAAAAATGAAAATGAAATTAGCAAATAATTAGATGCCTTAGAACTAAAAAAAATATTAGATAAATTTTTAGTTTTTATCATTTTTTTAATAATTAGTAAGGAGATAATATATCTTGATACCTCAAGGGGTCTGCAAATAATTTTAAAGCTTCTAGGATTGGTTTGTCAAATTTAAAATATGCTTCTACCCTTCCTTTATTGTAATGCGCTCTGGTAATTAGGTCATCTAAAATGAGTAGACTAATATCATCTTGAAATTTAAATATATCTTCTTTTTTTATATCACTTAAGATATTTTCAAAAACAATAAATTGCTCCTCTAATTTTTTTTCATAATTTTCACTAATTAGAACTTCTTTTAATTGTTTTAATTGTTTTTCAGAATCTGTTTCAAATTCGAATTCTTTATTTTCTAAAAAATCTATAAAATCTGTATAAATATCCTCAGATATTTCAAACGTAAACGGGTTTTTTATTGAGTCCATCATTGGATAGTAATTATTTCCAAAATCGAAAGCAATACGCTTTCTATAAATGTCAGATAAAATAGCAGGTATTGTATCATTATTAATTTTTATATCAGGCTCAACTCCTCCTCCATCAAATACAGACCTTCCATTTGCTGTCTTAAATTCTGTTTTTAATGAATCAGGTATCATCTCATTATCTTCATTTGAATAATTAATTTTTTGAATACATCTTCCTGATGGAGTATAATATTTAGCAACAGTGACTTTTAATTGGGAATTATAGTCTATTTTTCTAGTTTGCTGAACTAGCCCTTTTCCAAATGTTTTAAATCCAATAACAACACCTCTATCTAAATCCTGAATGGTCCCAGCTACAATTTCAGAAGCAGAAGCAGAAGATTGATCAACTAATATAATTAAAGGCTTTTCTGTATCATATGGGTTGTTTTTAGTTTTATAAACTTTATTCCAATCACTATTTCTTCCCTTTGTAGATACTACGGTTTCATTTTTTGGAATAAATAAGTTGCAAAGTGAAACAGATTCATTTAATAGACCTCCTGGGTTGCCTCGAAGATCTAGAATGATATTATCAAATTCTTGTTGTGACTCTAAATCTAATAATGCTTTTTTCACATCTTCTGCACAACCTCTAGTAAATCTATCTAATTTTATATAAGCACAATTAAAGTTCTCATTTTTTATATCTTCTTCAAAAAAATTAGTTAAGTCTAAAATGCCATAATATGGAACACTAGAAATAGTTATTTTTTCTCTAATAATATTAATCGGCATGTTAATTTCTTCCAGTTCATTGTTTGAATTATATTGTATTCGGCTAATGACTAAATTAACTGTTGTTCCTGGTTCACCTTTTAGTAAATTACTTACATCTGATACATTTTTTCCTTCAATTTTTTCATCTCCAATTGTGATAATTTTATCACCTATTTTTAGCCCAGATTTGTCTGCAGGAAAATCTTTATAGGGTTCTGCTATATATATATATTCATTATGTTTACTTATTAATGATCCTATTCCGCCGTATTCGCCTGTTGTTTAAAATCTAAAATCCTCCATTTCTGACTCAGGAATAAATGTGGTATATGGGTCAAGAGTTTCTAACATAGATTCTATAGCCTCTTCCATTAATTCGCCCGGTTTAGTTTCATCTACATAATACATATTTATTTCTTGAAAAACGCTATTAAAAATCTCTAGGCCTTTACTTATTTCAAAGTAATTAGGTTGAGCATTTATGTAATTAAAATTCGTCATTAATATGCTCAAAATTATTATATAATATTTAGTCATTATCTTTCTATATTTAAGGAACAGGGTCATATCCTGATTTTCCGAACGGATGACAGGATAAAATTCGTTTTATAGACAGCCTTCCACCTTTCATTAGTCCATGTTTTTTTAAAGATTTAATAGAATATGTAGAACAAGTAGGAGAATATCGACAATTTGAACCTAATAATGGTGAAATCATTAATTGATATAATCTAATAATTTTGACTATTATAAGTGTAAAAAATTTCATTGTTTTAAGTCTCCTAAAAAAGTTAACAATTCTTTCTCTAATTTAGTATATTTTATTTTAGTAGAGTTATTGTAAATGACAATAAATTTTATTTTTGCATTCAATTTTTCGAATACATTTTTATTATTAAGAACACAACCCTTTAAAACTCTTTTTAAATAATTTCTATTTACCGCTAGTTTTATTTTTTTTTTAGGTATAGCAATTAAAAACAAAATATCTGATGTTAACTTTTCTTGTTTTAAATAATGGAAATTTAAATTAGAAGTTTTAAAAATTTTTCCATTATTTAGAATTCTTTGAATTTCTTTTTTTTTACGGATTGTGTTCATTCTTATTTAGAAAATAAGCTTATTTTTTTTTAGCATTTTTTAAATAATCATTTAAAGCGCTAAGCATAGATAAGTGTTTTGAATTAGGTACCTTTAAGTCTACATTTAGATTAAATTGATTAGCCATTTTTTGAGTGGTTTCTCCAAAAACAGCAATTTTTATATCATTTTGCTCAAAATCTGGAAAATTAAAAAATAAAGACTCTATTCCTATTGGGCTAAAAAAAACTAACATATGATGAGGCAGTGTTTTCATATTTAATTTTTTTGGAATAGTTTTAAAGAAAATGGCTCTTGTATAATTAATATTTGTCTCCTCTAAAAGAGATGTGAACTTAGCATTAATTTTTTCAGCCCCAGGAAACAGAAACTTTTCTGATTCATGTTTTTTCATAATTTCCACTAAATCTGAAAAATTTTTTGATGCAACATAAATTTTTCGTTTTCTATAGGTGGTATATTTTTGCAAGTAATAAGAAACTGCTTCAGAAACACAAAAGTATTTCATAGTATTTGGAATATTAATTCTCATTTGTTCACAAATTCTAAAAAAATGATCTATGGATAGTCTGCTATTAAAAATAATTGCAGAGAATGACATTATATTTATTTTTTGTAAACGTATATCTCTTACAGATAGTCCCTCAATCTCTATAAATGTTTGTAGCTTAACTTTTAATTTGAATTTTTTTTCTAACTCAAAATAAGGACTAACCCTATCCGTAGGCTTAGGCTGGGACACTAAAATTTTTTTTATTAAAAAAGGTTTTTTTGAAGCCATTTTTAATTTATTATTTTATATAACGATATTATGGGTATAAAATCTAGAACACAAAGGTATAAAATAATGTTGAAAAATGACAACTCTTTTAAGTGATTAAATTTTTTAATTAAAAAATATTTACCAAATATTAAAAAGAAACAAAAAACTCCAAATAATATATGCAACAAATAAAAAAGATTGTATGGAATATATGTTAAAATGAATATTGTTGGAAAAAACAACATACAGATTAAAAACTCGATATCAATAGTAATTAAAAGTAGTTTTTTTGAGTTTAAAAAACTATTTGTTAAAACCCCAACCATTAAACTCATAATTTGTCTACTTATAATAATAATTATAATTTTTACGAGTATAATAATATATGTTTGTATACTTTCATTTTTTAAACTTAAGCTAATCCAAGTTGATAATAAAATAATAGAACAGATTAAAAATAAAAATCTAAAAAAAGTAAATTGTAAATTTCTTGCAATATAGAGAGAGTGATAATCTGTTTTATATATTGATTGGCTAAGTAAACTCATCTTATTTTTGTCAAAAAAAAATAAAATTGCTATAATACATATTGATGCCATAAATATTATAGAGTATAAATCTTGATTTAAATCAGTCAAAAGTATAATTTTTGTATATATGTAAATTTAATAAAAACTAATGTTAAAAAATTAATTATTTTTGTCAGAAAAATGATGTCACAGTTTAAACCTAATATTGATTACTATTGTGTAGATGATTTACTTACAGAAGAACATAAGTTAATAAGATCATCTATTCGTGAATTTGTTAAAAGAGAAATTAATCCTATTATAGAGAAATCTGCTCAGGATGCAGTTTTTCCATCACATTTAATTTCTAAATTAGCTGACGCAGGCTGTTTTGGCCCTTATATACCAGAAAAATATGGTGGAGCAGGATTAGATCAAATTTCTTATGGTTTAATTATGCAGGAGTTAGAAAGGGGTGATTCCGGAATTAGATCAACAGCATCGGTGCAATCATCATTAGTCATGTTTCCAATATATAAATATGGAACAGAAAGTCAGAAAAAAAAATATTTACCAAAATTAGCAAAAGGTGAGATGATGGGTTGCTTTGGCTTAACAGAACCTAATCATGGCTCTGACCCAGGGTCTATGGAAACTAATGTTAAGGACATGGGAGATCATTTTTTATTAAATGGCTCTAAATTATGGATTTCAAATTCTCCTTTTGCTGATATTGCTGTTGTTTGGGCCAAAAATGAGATGGGAAGAATTCAAGGATTTATTGTAGAAACTAATCTTCCAGGCGTTTCGACTCCTGAAACGCATAATAAATGGTCTTTACGAGCTTCTTCTACAGGTGAATTAGTATTTGATAATGTTAAGATAAGTAAAGATCAGATTTTGCCAGGTAAAGATGGCCTTGGCGCCCCTTTAGGATGTTTAGATAGTGCTCGATATGGAATTGCTTGGGGAGTTGTAGGATCTGCTATTGACTGTTATGAGACAGCGCTTTTATATTCTTTAGAGAGAAAACAATTTGGAAAACCTATAGCCTCTTTTCAATTACAACAGAAAAAACTTGCTGAAATGGTTACAGAGATTACCAAATCACAACTTTTATGTTGGAGATTAGGAAAGTTGAAAAATAATAATCAAGCGACAACTGCACAAATTTCACTTGCTAAAAGAAATAATGTTGAAATGGCACTTAATATAGCTAGAGAATCTAGACAAGTACTAGGAGCTATGGGTATTTCAGGAGAATATCCAATTATGAGACATATGATGAATTTAGAATCTGTAATTACTTATGAAGGGACTCATGATATTCATCTTTTGATAACAGGTAAAGATATTACAGGTATTCCAGCATTTTAGTTTTTTTATTAAGCTTCACAGCTAGCGCATTCTTTTTTTTGTTTAAATTGTTGTGCGGCATTCATACTATGTTGATAGTAAAGTGATTTTAAGCCTAATTTCCATGCTGTAATATAAATTTTATTAATTTCTTTTGCTGACATATCAGGATGAACCATTAAGTTAACTGATTGGCCTTGGTCAATATAACTTTGTCTATTTGCAGCTTGATAGATTATATCCATTTGGTCAATTTCAGCATATGTTTTAAATACATTTTTCTCATTTTCTAATAGAAAATCCAAATGTTGTACGGATCCATCTCTATCTCTTATGCTATTCCAAGTATCTTGATTATTTCTCCCCTTTTCTTCCAGTAATTTAATTAAAAATGGATTTTTAATTGTTGTTTTTGTTTTTGCAATATCTTTCACATAGATATTAGACCATATTGGTTCTATTCCTTGTGACACTTGCCCTAAAATAAAAGCAGAAGACGTAGTTGGGGCGATAGCATTTAAAGTTGTATTTCTACGACCTAGACCTTTTAGCAATTCTGGCTCTCCCAATATTTCTGCTAAATTTTTAGAACCAGTATAAGACTTTTCTTTTATAAATTTAAAAATTTCAGTATTTAAATCAAATGCTTCTTGACTATTAAATGATAACATTTTTGATTGAAGGAGAGAGTGCCAACCTAATACACCTAAACCTAGCGCTCTGTGTTGTTTAGCAAAATTATATGCTCGCTTCATAAATAAAAAAGTTTGCGTGTCATCCAAATCATTTGAGTTTTTATATACCTCAAGTTTTTCAACAAACTCTGTAATTACAGCATCTAAAAAATAAATCATTGTTTCTACTGCATCAGTATTTTTCCATTTTTCATAATGCAGCACATTTAATGAAGACAAGCAACATACAAACGACCACTTTTCATTTGAAGGTAACATGATTTCAGTACAAAGATTACTTGCATAAATCTTATGATTATTTTTCTTATACACTTCTGGAGCGCCATTATTTGCATTATCTTTAAAAAAGATATATGGGTAGCCTATTTCTCCTCTTCTTTGTAAAACTTTTGCCCAGACATCTCTTTTTTCCATATCACCTTCTATCATTTCTTCCATCCACTTATTTGTCACACTAACCCCGTGTGTTAATTCTTGTATGGGATTTCCTTCTGTTCCAATGTCTAAAAATTCTGCAATATCATTGTGTTCAATTGGCAAATAAGGCGAAAATCTTCCTCTTCGAACAGATCCTTGACTTACTACATCAACCATTGTTTCGAATAGTTGCATAATATGTACAGATCCTGATGCTTCACCATTATTTTTCACACTAGCACCACGGTGTCTAATATTTCCAAAATATCCTGAAGTACCGCCACCTAATTTTGACATCATGCCCACTTCAGATTGAGTATATAAAATATTACCCATATCATCAGAAATGTTTGAGCCAAAGCAGCTAATTGGAAGACCTCTTTTTTTTCCAAAGTTAGACCAAACAGGCGAAGATAGAGAGTAAAAACCCTGTTTCATATATTCGAAAAACTTATCACTATAACCATCAATTCCTAATATTTTTTCTGCTCTATTTGCAATTTCTCTTATTCTCATTTCTGGAGCAACTCCTTCAGCAACATATCCTGCTGCTAGAAATTTTCTACTATGCTCTGTTAGCCATTCAAAGTTATTATTCTTCTTTTGAGCACTAATAGAAGACTTTCGTGCGTTTAATAAGAAATCTCTATTGATAGATCTTGGATCTTTTTCTATTTCTTCTTCTTTTAAATCTAAATCTTTTTCTGTTTTATTCATATTATTAAAATAAATCTTGTCCGGTTATACTTTGTGTTCTTTTACTATAGTTTATAGACCTTTTAACAAAAAAATCTCCATGTTTAGTCCCGATAATTTCATCATTAAACCATTCTGTTTTTTGTAATAAAGATGAGTCAGTTTCAAACATTTTTCCTACTCCTATACTTTCTAGTGACCGATTAAAGCGGTCTTTGATGAATTCTTTAATTTGACTTTTTGGTAAAAAATCTATTTCTCCTTTTTCAAAAATCCAGTCTATAATTCCACTTTCGGCTTCATATGCATTTTTACACATATCTTGAATTCTATTTTCATATATTAAATCAAACCATTCTGGGTTTTCTTTTTTAATAATATTGATTAGATCAATGCCAAAATCTCCGTGTATTTGTTCTTCTTTTGAAGTTGCTTCTACAACATTAGAAATACCTTTTAACATGTTTTTATGCTTGTTAAATGCCATAATTATTAAGAATTGTGAAAATAATGATACATGTTCAATAAATAATGAAAATAACAAAACTGATTCTGTATACTCTCGTTCACTTTCACTTTTCGCACTAACTAGTGCGCTTTCAAGGTATCTGACCCTTTTCATTATTACGGGATTTTTTTTCAAATTTCTAAATTCAGTATTTAGTCCTAATATTTCTAAAAGATGTGAGTATGCATCTGTATGACGAACTTCACTTTCTGCAAATGTAGCCCCTACTGCCCCTACTTCTGGTTTAGGAATTTTATGATAAATATCTCCCCAAAAACTTTTTACAGCAACTTCAATTTGTGATATTGCTAACATTGCATTTTTTATTGCACTTTTTTCTATCTCGCTTAGATGAGTTTTAAAATCTTGGATGTCACTCGTAAAATTAAATTCAGAATGAATCCAGTATGAATGTCGTATTGCAGGGACATATTCATATAACTCGGGATATTCATAAGGTTTTAAAGTAATTCGTCTTTCAAATATATTACGTTGACGTTTTTTTGTTTGAGTGTTTCTATAAAGAATATAAGCCTTTGCAACATCTAAAAATTCACTTTGCATGAGTGTTTGTTCTACTAAATCTTGTATTTCTTCTACATTTGGTACGTAGTGAGGGATTTTCTCTTTTCTTTCTAACAAGTTAACATAAACTTGTTTTGCTATTTTTTCAGCATCCTTTGGCCCTCCATTTTCAACCGAAAGCATAGCTTTTAATATAGCATCTGTAATTTTTTCAATTTCAAATGGTTTTTTAAAATGATTTCGTTTAAAAATTTCTTCAATATGCATTAAAACTAATTTACAATTAAACAATATTTGTTTTCAATAAAAGAGCAGGGTGTTTTCAACAACATTTGTTAACAAACAGTTACTTTTTTTTTCAATAAAAATTGGGTACCCCCTCTATAAACTGTACTATCAAATCAAACTACCTCACAAAAGGGGACATTGATAAAACAACAGTCACAAATATTTAATTTAAAATTAAATTGTCCAATATTGATTAAAAAAAAATATTTTTAATTATCAATAATAATTATTTTTTTTTTATGTCTTAATCAAGAAAATCCGTTGAATTTTATTTTTTTTATTGTTGAAAAACAATTAAATTATTTTTTAACAATTTTTGTTAAAAGATTATACCAATCTGTTCCATATTTTCTAATTAAAGCTGATTTTAAAAATTTATAAATAGGTATTTTTAGATTAACTCCTTTTTCACAAGCAGGTTGACAAATATCCCATTTATGATAAGTCATTGTTTCAAAACCATTTTTTAATTGATTAATCCTAACAGGGTATAATTCACAAGAAATAGGTTTTTTAAAATTAGTTTTTTTGTTTCTAAAAGCTTGCTCAAAAGCACATTTTATAATTCCTTTTTCATCTTTTATCGCATAAACACACTCTCTTCCATTAATAATAGGAGTTTCTAAGTCTCCATCTTTGCCTATTACAAAAAAACCTTTTTCTTGAATTTCATTGATACTTTTAGTAGATAAATATTTTTTTATAGATGGGAAGTTTTTTTTTATTTCCGTCACTTCTTTTTTTTCTAGTGGTGCTCCAGCATTTCCTTCTACACAACAGCTCCCTTTACAAGCCATTAAATTACATGAAAAATAATTTTCAATAATTTCTTTATCTATTAATGTTTTTTTTACTATAAGCATAATTGTTAAATATATATATTAGCGAACAAGATAATAATACTTTTTTCATTAATTTTGACTTATGTCTATTTCGTCTGTCGATTTAAAAAAAATAATTTCACACAGTAAAGAATATGGGTACATATTCCAATCTAGTGAAATATATGATGGTCTGTCCGCTTGTTACGACTACGGTCCATTTGGTATAGAGTTAAAAAATAATATAAAAGATTACTGGTGGAAATCGATGGTTCAGTTTAGATTGGATGTAGTTGGTCTTGATTCTTCTATTTTTATGCATCCAAATATTTGGAAGTCCTCAGGGCATATAGATGCATTTAATGACCCTTTAATAGACAATAAAGACTCTAAAAAGAGATATAGGGCTGATCAGTTAATAGAGTCATATTTAGAAAAATTAAATAATAAAATTGAAAAAGAAGTAAAGAAAGCTCATAAAAGGTTTGGTAACAAATTTGATAAAGACCAGTTTTTAAACACTTCTGTTAGGGCACAAGATTATTTAAAGAAAATCAATAAAACTACTAATTTAATGAATCAGCACTTATCAAATGAGGATTATATTAGTCTAAAAAAATTAATTGATGATCTTGAAATTGTTTGTCCAGTTTCAGGGACAAAAAATTGGACAGAAATTCGAAAATTTAATTTAATGTTTTCCACCCAATTAGGCTCTGTTGCTGATCATGCAACAAAACTTTATTTAAGGCCAGAAACTGCTCAAGGTATTTTTGTTAATTTTTTAAATGTTCAAAAAACTGCAAGAATGAAAATACCATTTGGGATTGCTCAAATTGGAAAAGCTTTTCGTAATGAAATTATTGCAAGACAATTTATATTTAGAATGAGAGAATTTGAACAAATGGAAATGCAATTTTTCGTACAACCCGGAGATGAAATGAAATGGTTTGAATATTGGAAATCTGAAAGATTAAAATGGCATCATAAAATAGGGTTTTCTGAAGATGTTTTAAAATTCCACGATCATGAGAACCTGGCTCATTATGCTAATGCAGCAACTGATATTGAATTTAAATATCCATTTGGATTTAAAGAATTAGAAGGAATACATTCTCGAACAGATTTTGATTTACGTAGTCATGAAAAACATACTAATAAAAAGCTGCAATATTTTGATTCAGAAATTAATGAACATTATACTCCTTATGTGATAGAAACCTCTATAGGTTTAGATAGAATGTTTTTAGCTATTATGTGTCATTCATACAATGAAGAGTCTTTTAAAGACGGATCTAGAATTGTTTTAAACATTCCGCCAATTTTAGCCCCAATTAAAGTAGCCGTTTTACCACTTTTAAAAAAGGATAATTTACCTGAAAAATCAAAAGAAGTGTATAATAAGTTAAAAACAATGTTTCCTTGTTATTATGAAGAAAAAGATTCAATAGGAAAAAGATACAGAAGACAAGATGCATTAGGTACTCCTTTTTGTGTTACTATTGATCACGAAACACTTAAAAACAATACAATTACTTTAAGGGACCGGGATAGTATGAAGCAAATTAGAGTTTCTATAGAAGATTTGATTATAGAAATTAACAAAAAATTAAATTTATAGTATTTTGTAGTTATACTTAATAAAAAAGCCTTTCTGATGAAAGGCTTTTTTTATATAATTAATTTTTAGTGTTTATTTATCATGCCATTGAGTGAAAATATGTTTTTTTAGTAACATAAAGAATATGTATAAACAAACAATTGTAACAAAAACTCCCATTATCATTTCAGAACCAGGAGAAAATGCTGAAGAAAAGCCTGCGGCAAGACCACCTGCAACTGCAAATATAAGTAAAGGAGTTAAAATGCTTAAAGCTATTTTATATAGATATAAATAAATATCTTTTATTGCATAGTGACCTATCAAAAGGCCTAAACCACCAATAAGTGCAGTTAGGGAAGATATAGGATCCCCATAACATAGCATAGGTAGTACACTTGCTAAGGCAAATACTGCGCCTACCTCACCAGCTATAATTAAACTTTGAGGAATACATTTTTTAAAGAAAAAAATTAAAATGGACTCAAATTCTTCGTTATATAATTGTCTAGCACGTTTTCTTACTATACCATAACCATACCATGCCGCAAATAGCGCAATTGGTAACCCAACTAGAAATCCAAGTATATTTAGAATTAAGGAACCATCACCAAATTTCATCACTGCGAAAGCGACAAAACCTATTGGAACACCTAGAAGAAGTACAAAGCTCTGAATGTGAAATAATAAAACCATTATACCTTTGAAAATGTTTCCATTATCTAATTTTCTTGTGACTGATAAAACCAGTTTGTCATACCATTTGTCTAAGAAACTTATGCTAATAAAAGGCAAATTTCTTTCCATTTTATTAGAATTAGTGTGTTGTTGTTCATTGTGTTGTTCCATTTTTTGAAAATTTAATTAATCCTACTCTTAAGGCTTTTCGGAATACTCCATTTTTTTTATCAAATATAAATTAAAAAACCCTCTTTACATAAATCAAAGAGGGTTTTTAAGATTGTGGTACCACCAGGAATCGAACCAGGGACACAAGGATTTTCAGTCCTTTGCTCTACCAACTGAGCTATGGTACCAATAATTTTTTCAAATATATAACATATTAAAATATATAATGTATTATCATTTTATAAATTTACATTATATAATAATTTCTTTTTGTTATGCGTTTAATTGTCGATGTAGGTAATACTAATATAAAGTTAGCTGTTTTTGAGGGGGAAAAGATGTGTAAAGTTTTTATTGAGCGTGCTATATCTCAATCATTAATAGAGAAAATTATGAATATTTATCCAACTATTGACATGGTTTTCTCTAGCACATCTAGTCATGCTCAGAAATTAGAAAAAATTTTTTTTTCTAATTATAAAGTTAGATTTGTTGAATTTAACA
>Ga0115011_10001518_pt1 | contig 16685 bp, 8 predicted proteins | sample TroAtlMetagenome_2_FD_88705 | JGI IMG/M metagenome (GOLD analysis project Ga0115011, IMG submission 88705) | Marine eukaryotic phytoplankton communities from Atlantic Ocean - Tropical Atlantic ANT8 Metagenome | ecosystem: Environmental > Aquatic > Marine > Oceanic | place: Tropical Atlantic...
GGGAAAAGTATCTGCCATTCCATCATTAAACGCAAAGGAGCCGAAAGCTCTAAAACGTTCACTTATGTCATAGGAAGCGTCCAACTCAATGCCATAAACGTGACCCTCTGAACCATTCTTTTTGATTACCTCTAATTCGTCCTCAATGACCCTACCTGTCGGTGTGCGAACTATCATGTCTCTAATGTCTGTATAGAAAATAGAGATGCCCGCACTTAACTTATTATCATCAAAACGAGATCCTAACTCGTAGGAAAGAAATTTTTCAGGATCAAGATCTGGAGAAGGTGTTTCAATTTCGTTGGATCTTGCCGAATCTAATCTCGAAAGATCAGAAAAATTGGGGGCTCTGAAACCTTGCGAAGCTCCACCAAAAACTTTGAATTTCCCGTTACTCCCTACCTTGTAGATTCCCCTGAAACTACTCGATACGTCATCCCAATCATTTTTCATTGAGCTGGCATTCTTTGAAACTGGATCCTCGAAATTACCAATATCAGCAATGACATGAGTAAAACGGCTCCCAAAATGGATGTTAAAATGATCAGTCACATTGATTTGATCCTGAATGAAAACCCCAAACTGTTCGTACGTTGAATCATCTCCAAAAGGACCCTGAATTCTTTCCCTTATAACATTTCCTTCCTGATCAAGATCATTTCGAAAAGTATCCGCTTGGTCCCGATAATAACTAGTTCCATAGCTTAATTTGCCTATCCCCGTATCACTTTCTAATTGCACCCAGGCTCCCAGACTATCCAAATCAAATCCTTGTTGGTCTGCCTTGCCGCTAGATTTAACACGGTAACGACTCTCTTCATGATTATGCCATGATAGACTAGTATGTATTTTCTGGATCGGACCGTCTAGGTCATCCGCTTTGATTTGCGCATATGCCAATCTGCGCGACTGATCGCCAGACCGGCGTAATTCCCGACCAACTGAAGTGCCTTCCCAAGAACGTCCATATATGGTTTTGTGAACTCTCCATAAATCATTCTGCTCAAATTGTTGATAAGCAAAAGTGCCCCTCACATTTTCCCTAAAGTAATGATCCATTCTCAAATCAAAACCTACCTCATCAAAACCTGTACGGGGAAGCTCTCCTAGGCCAGAAGCTTTTATGTTTCCAATTCTACGGTCGGTGTATCCCAGAATGACGCCAGTGCTTTGGCCGATGCCCACAATTCCCTCGGCCCTTCCAGTATGACTCTGCTCAGCAGAGGAGCCCCGATAAAGAATCCTTCCTTCGCTAAATAATTCATCTTCGCGATATGTTAATGGGTCAGCATTCTTAGTAATCACATTTACTGTTCCACCAATAGCATCGCTCCCATAAAGGACAGATCCCTGCCCCTTAATGAGTTCAAGTCTGGATGCACTGAGCGGATCAACAGTTGCCCAGTACTGGTTAGGCCCTTCACGGAAAGCCGCGTTATTGAGTCTAATTCCATCGATTAAAAGTAAATTTCTGAAACCTGTAAATCCACGTATGAAAGGTGAACCTTTCCCATTTGCAGTTTTCTGCACAAGGACACCAGGATCAGAACGAAATGTCTCGGGCAGACTCCGCGGCATGTCCTCAAGAATGTCAAGCTCGTCAATCAAGTGGACGTCATGAGGAACGTCATTGACCAACTCATTGAACCGTGTCGCTGTGACGGTGATCGATTCAAGTTCCTGTGAATCTCCTGCACTATCAGCAAATAATTGGCAAGTACTGATATAAAGTATGGGAATTAAGTAGCGCATGATACCAGTGCAATTAATACATAACTAACAACTTTACTTTTTATTAGGTCAAAACCCATCAATTGGTTTTTTACTAAGGATAGTACTACGGCTGAACCTAATTGGCCTTGGCTGCTTTCTTCTTAAGGGAAATCTTATCAACTTTGGCCGTCAAAGTCTTTTCTTTGTCTCTCAGAAAACGAGTCACTATCTGAACGTCATGAGGCGCAACGCCTCTCCATAATTGAAATCTTCTCGTCGAATTATTCCAATAAACCCATTTTTGATTTTGGGGAGGAGTTTGAGCAGTAACTGCTATGAATCGCCCTTCCCTAGGATGCACTAATCTTGGAAGACCAAAGTCACCATGAGCCATCGCTAAACGAGTAAGGATAAATTTTGCATTGTCGGATTCACTGAACCAGCCACCGGCTAACTGGTACCGATAAACGATTACATTTAATTCCTCCACATCGGACGCAAGGCTTTCCGATATTTTAAGCTCCTCGTCAGCGGCCCTCAGTTCACAATTGATAGTAACGATGAAGAAAACCAATGGAACAAAGAGGCTCGGTCTAAGAAAACTAATCAATGCTTGAATTCGTTCCTTCATAAGGGAGTGCAGGAATATGCCTCCTTAATGAAAGACAATCAAATTTTTTACAGAAAATGAGTCTCAATTAACGTAGTTTTTCTCATAAATGAGAACTTATAACTCAGCTATTGCCTCAGTTGCTCAATGACTCTCCTATTATCTTTTCTTTCTCGGCGCTTTTCTCTTCACCTTTGATCCCTGTGATGCCCTCTTCACCTTGGCTGCTTTCTTTCTCGCCGTACTCCACTTGGGCTTTCGCTTTCGCCGCGCTTCCTGCGTTTCACCTGGTCTGGCCTTCTTGGGCCCTCTCGCCGTTTTCTTTTTTGTATCAAATTCTCTCTTAGATTTTATACGAGCCTTCTTAATCTTCGGTTTCCCCTCCTCTTTGTCAGTTCTAGAAATCTCTGGTCGTTTCCGCTTTGAATCTCTCCGACCCCTCTCTGGTCTGGATCTGGTTCTGGGAGCTCCTCTTCCGGAGCGGCTACGTGACCTTTGTCTTGTACGCCCCTTTTGAGATGAAAATCCTTGTTCTATTGATTCTCCTTCAAACCCAGCAATCTCGGATCTTTCGATCTTCTTTTCAAGTAGTTGTTCGACAGCTGCAAGTTTGTTCCTCTCTGCTTTGCAAACTAATGAGTGCGCGTCTCCCTTCTCCTCTGCACGGCCCGTCCGTCCAATGCGATGCACGTAATCTTCAGCCACGTCAGGTAATTCATAGTTAACGACTCGAGGCAATTGCCTGATATCTAGGCCTCGAGAAGCAACGTCCGTTGCGACTAGGACTCTGACAGAACCTTTCTTGAATCTGTCCAGTGCTCGGGTCCTTTGTCCCTGAGACTTGTCCCCATGAATGGCCACCGCATCAACGCCAGCTTTTGAAAGGTACCTTGAAAGTTTTTCCGCTCCGTGCCTAGTCCTCGCAAAAACCAAGACCTGATCCCAGTCCCCAGAATCGATCAATTCCACAAGTAATTCACGTTTACGGCTCTGTTCGACAGGATGAACAATCTGTCTGACCTGTTCTGCTGCCGTGTTCCGTCTCGCAACCTCTATTTTTTCCGGATCATCCAAGAGCTTCTTCGATAGTCTTCTGATCTCATCAGAATAAGTTGCTGAAAATAGGAGGTTCTGCCGAGACTCAGGAAGTAAAGCTATGATCTTACGAATGTCAGGCATGAAGCCCATATCAAGCATCCGGTCCGCTTCATCGAGTACAAACGTCTCAACGCGCGAAAGATTAATGGTTCCTCCTTGAGCATGGTCCAAAAGGCGGCCAGGCGTAGCAACCACAATGCCCACTCCTCTCCTCAATAGACCCACTTGCGGGCCCATTTTAACGCCTCCATAAATTGCACAGGAATAAACACCTAACCCTTTGCCATAATCGACAACGAACCTTTCGACCTGAGCTGCAAGCTCGCGCGTTGGGGCCAGAATCAATGCTCTTGGAGACCGGTCCTTAGTTCGGTTCTGAAATAGTTGCTGCAGTATCGGCAAAACGAAGGCCGCTGTCTTGCCTGTCCCTGTCTGTGCTCCACCGATCACATCACGGCCTGATAAAATTGCAGGAATTGCCTTGGCCTGAATGGGTGTCGGCGCCTTGTACCCTTTCTTCTGAACTGCTTTCAAAAGTTGCGGAATGAGGCCTAGCGAATCAAAGGATGCCATCTGTTCCATCCCAGTACGCCAGTTTTACCAATGATGATAATCAAATCGCCAATAATCTGCGTCTTTTAATTTCAATGAGCCTGATAAGAGCTCGCAAATGCCTCATCGGACTAGGACTCTAAATGGTCCCATCATTTCCCGCTCTTTAAGAACGGTGATCGGTTTTTTAATTGGAATTCATAATTTCCTCAATTTCTTCAACCTCGACAGGAATCGTTGCCATCAAATCAATGTTTTCATCTCTTCCAATGAAATAGTTATTTTCCAGACGGCATCCAAATTTTTCTTCACGTATATAAATGCCAGGTTCAATAGTAAAGACCATGCCTTCACATACTGGCTTCCAGTTATCACCAACGTCATGAACATCTAGACCGATGTGGTGACTAGTTCCATGCATAAAATATTTCTTATAGGCTGGTTTATTAGGGTCCTGATCGTCTACATCTTTTTGAGTAATGAGACCCAATTCTAATAGCTCGGATTGCACTAACTTTCCTACTTCTTCCTGATAATCCTTGAGAATCATCCCTGGACGAAGCATTGCATTGCATGCCCTCATGGTTCTTAGAACGGCCTCATATACAGAGCGTTGCCTATCAGTGAAACGACCATTGACGGGCACTGTCCTGGTCAGGTCAGAATTATAATTTGCGTAGCGTGAGGCAACATCCATCAAGACCATTTGCCCATCTTCGCATGTGTCGTGATTCTCCAGATAATGAAGAACGCATGCATTTTTTCCTGAACCAATGATTGGATCATAGGCGAAACCATCGGATCCATGACTCAGATACTCATGAATGAGTTCGGCCTCGATCTCGTATTCTTTGACTCCTGGCTTGATGAACTTAAGTACTCGCCTGAATCCAGACTCAGTAATGTCGCAAGCCTTCTTGATCAGATCCACTTCCAGATCACTCTTGGTAATCCGAAGCTCCCCCATGATCGGAGCCAAACGCTGATAATCATGCAAAGGGTATTGCCTCATTGTCTCACGAATGAACCGTAAATCACGGGTTTCTACGCGGTCCGTTGCTCTGGCATGTTCATTAGTGTTAAGGAATACGTGTTCTGCCTGCGTCATTAGCATTCTCAGAGTGCCAGAAAAAGCATCTAACCAATGAACGTTCTTGATCCCTGAAGTTTCTTGTGCTGATTCCTTAGTGTGCTTGTCTCCTTCCCATATCGCAATCAATTCGGATGTTTCCTTTGTAAACAACATTTCTCTCTGCTTTTCATCAGGAGCATCAGGAAAAAGAACAAGGATCGTCTCCTCCTGATGAATGCCACTAAGATAAAAGATATCAGAATTCTGGCGCAAGAGCATGGACCCGTCCGCATTAGTTGGAAGGATATCATTAGAGTTCAGAATAACTAAAGAGTTCGGAGGGAGCCTCTGCCTAAGACGCTCGCGGTTCTGTTCAAAAAGCTTTGGGTCAATTTTTTGATAACGCATTGGACACTCTGAATAAGCTATTCAAGAACACGAGTCGAGCTCATAACTTAAAGCCTCTCAAATTATTTTTAATTTTAGCTATTATTGTTACAAATGGCACAAATTAATGGATAAATAAGAAACAAATCATCGGATCTTCTAAGCGCTCTGTATCAGACCCCGAATATAACCAGCAGCGTAAAGCCGACCCTGCATTTCATAACCGGGAACCTCGTTCGAGTCTCCCAGCATCGACGGAACATGATCCGGCCGAATGGTGCCGCCATAACCTATTTCCTTCAAAGCGCGAACGATCGAAGGTAAATCCAAGTCGCCATTATCATGCCATGTCTCTGTGAACGATGCTGCATCCCCGATCGTATTCCTTAAATGTACAAAATGAATGTGTTCTCTGAGAGTCCTAATGCTGGCTATCATATCCTCTCCAGTCGGTCCCAATGAGCCAGTACAAAAACAAATTCCATTGCTGGGGCTAGGAGCTATTTCCGTGACACGTTTCAGGGCCTCGACGCTATTCATAATCTGCTCATTTCCCCAGAACTCAGGGAGGGGAGGATCATCCGGATGTATGGCAAGCTTGACTTTAGCATCCTCTGCTACGGGAAGAATCTGATCCAGAAACCATTCAAGGTTCGCCCAAAGTCCCTTTGCAGAGGTCTTCGTTTCAGGTGCCCCATCAGCATCAGTGACTGTCAGTTGACCTGCCTGATGATCAAATCCGGTCGTGTAGGATCCTCCTCGCTCAGGGTTTGATTTTGTTGTTCTGCACCAGTCCTCACTGGGCATCCAGTTATAGCATAAAACCTCAAGGCCCAGATCTCCCATGTCCCGGATAAGAGACTTTATCTTTTCAATCTGACCATCGCGTCCGGACAAATTATGAACGATCTGATCATGTGGGAGTTTCCTTTCAATGTGTGTTAATCTCATACCAAATGAGTCAACCATCCGTTTAGCTTTTATTAGAGAAGCTTTCTCAGGCCCCGGATACACCAGAACAATCTCTTCTACACCGATTTGTGCTGCGAGTTGGAGATTTTCCTCAGAGAAAGGAGTCAATATCATTGAAAGGTGCATGACTTGTGGCTCTAACGTTAATTATTACAGCATCAAACAATGAATTTGAGACAAAGGCAAACACTGCCTATTAATAATGGAGTAAGTTCGTTAGAATAAGTGATGTGCTTTCAGTCGTCAGTCCTGCTCCTTGCAGCCCTGTTTTTCTTCTCTGCATGTAATAAAAAGCAGGGCACGGACTTTGACACTCCCGAACCAAAGGAAACAACACTTCAAAGTGAGCAGCCAACAATAAAAGAAAGTGAGCAGTTAGCAGCTCAAATAGAATCAGAACTGATTCTATTCGCTCAGCAAATCATTTCAGGATCTTTACCTGATTCATTGTCAGATAAAAAGAAATGGAGCCAATTCTCTAATCGATTCATTAATTCATCCGAACAGAGCCGAAGCTTTAAGGCATCAGTTTTTGAAATGAAGCATGAGGGAAGCGCCATCAAAATCACAGCACGGATTGAAATGAAAGCCCGATTGGAAAACCAAAATTTTTTCGGTCTGATTGCACAATTCAAATCCTCATGGTCAAAGAATGAGGACGGACAATTAAAGGTTCTAGAAATTGGTGAACCTGAACAAACGGTTCTCAATGAAAGTCCGGACCTATGGTTCAGTGATGAAACGGATCGATTAACAGCGAAAGAGCCTACGTTCACCGAACATCTTTCGAAGGGTCTTGATTTCTGGCTCAAAAGAATCGAATCAATTCATGGAATAGATGCCTTCATCAATAATGGCATGGCCCTCGGTGACTTTGATGGTGATGGCAGGGATGACATTTATGTTTGCCAGCCTGGCGGGCTTCCTAATCGGCTCTTTCTGCACCAAGCAGATAACACTATTCAAGAAGCACCTAAAAGAACCGGTGCCAATTATCTTGATCATACGAGTTCTGCTCTCTTCATTGACATGGATAATGATGGGGATCAGGACCTGACATTAGCTACACCTTCAGGAATTGTTTTGCTTGAAAATGATAAGCATCAATCTTTTATCGAACGGGGCATATTACAAACTGATGAAGTGGATTGTCATTCTTTGAGTGCAACTGATTTTGATCTGGACGGGAACCTGGATTTGCTCATCACTTTTGCTTTGGGTTCCCGGTCCTTGGATGATGATTCTTCATTTCGTTTTGATGACGCTAGGGACGGGGGCTCTAACCAACTCTTCAAGGGGGACGGGAAATGGTCCTTTTCAGAAGTAACAGCACTGAGTGGGCTCTCAGAGGGAAATGATCGGCATAGCCTAGCAGCCTCATGGCACGATTATGATCTGGACGGTGATCCAGACATATATATTGCCAATGATTATGGCCAAAATCAGATGTACAGGAACGATATTCGTGACGGTTCCAGATTTTTCACTGAAATTGCAAATGAGATTGGAATTGAAGACCGCGGAGCAGGGATGTCAGTGAGTTGGGCCGATTATAATAGGGACGGTTTACCGGATCTTTATGTTGGGAACATGTATTCCAACGCAGGTAAAAGAATCACGGGCCTGAGCGGATTCTTGCCAAAAAATAAGGGGCTGACAAAACATTATCGTCGTTTTGCGAAAGGCAATTCCTTGTTCAGCCAAAAAAAGAATGGTGAATTCATTGATTCTGGTCCTGCCACAACGATGGGAAGGTGGGCATGGAGTAGCGTATTCGCTGATCTGAACAATGATGGGTGGGAAGACCTGATCGTTGCCAATGGTTATATTTCTGGTCCGCGCCCCGATGACTTGTGAAGTTTTTTTTGGCGGCAAGTTGTGCCGCTCGGAAATTCCGGAATCGGGCCTGGCCTTGACGGTTCTGATCCGGCCCGACAACTTCAGGAGTATGTTCGAAGGGGAGCGTCATTTTCCGGCAATGAATCGCATGTTGTTTTTAGTAACGAGGAAGGATCATTTAAAAATGTTTCAAGTATCACTGGGCTCGATTCTAAGGATGACGGTCGGTCAGTTTGCTTCACTGACTGGGACCTAGACGGGGACCTTGATGTCTGGATAGGTAATCGCAGTGGGCCTCAGATCAGATTTTTCCAGAACTCTAATCCTTCAGATGGGCAAGGAATCAATATCCGCTTGAGCGGTAAATCATGTAACAGAGATGCTATAGGTGCTCGGGTAATTCTTAAGGCTCGGGGCAACTTGCCTCAGACCCGAACAGTCACTGCCGGGTCCGGGTTCCTTGCTCAGTCCTCTAAGACGCTTCATTTCGGACTCGCTAAAGAAGATATTATCGAAGAAATTGAAATCCTTTGGCCCGGCAATAAAGCGCAAAATATCTCAAATATTGTTCCAGGAAACTATCACATTGAGCAAGGATCAGAGCCGGTCAAATTAAAGCTCCGTTCAAAGGAAATTACAAAGGACCCAAATCCTTTGCAGGAAACCTTTAATGACAGGACTTTCCTCTCACAAAGACTACCTCTGACTGCATTCTTCGAACGTCCTCAAGAAGCAAAAGATAAACCGCTCCTCATTTGCCTCACTGTTGAGGATTGCAAAGTATGTGTTGCTCAAAAAAAGGAATGGAAATTGTCACCTCCTGCGGATGTTCATTTACAATTGATTAGTGAGTCAGATCTAGCCATTAGTGATCCTGAAAAGCTACGAATAATTCAGTTAACTTATGATCATTTTTTTGATGTTTCTGCACGAGAAATTCCAACTCCGCTCTCTTTTCTAATCGATCAAAAGAATAGACTCTGTGCGATTTATAGAGGACGCATTGATCAGGATTTATTATTAGAGGATTGCATTAATATCGGTATTAAGGGCTATCAACTCAGGTCACGTTCCGTTCCGTTCAGCGGGTCATGGGCTTCGAAACAAATATCATCAGCGAGGCCCCTGAATTTCGTTGAGGATCTGCTCGATGCCGGTCTCCTTGATCCGGCCGCGAACTACATCAATAAAGAATTGAATTCATTAAAAGAAGATGAGCTCTTTCCCATGCTCTTGAAAAGACTCGAGACGCTCAAATCGGATCGTGCTGATCCTTAATTTTTGTACAAAAAAAGAGTGATCTAAAAGACCACTCTTTTTTATTTGAGGGGATCCGAGGTGGATCCGTTAAAAATAATTTACTGGCTTATTTCTTTGCCGCTTCGCGTGCCTGAACGTCTTCAATGACCTTTTCGGCGATGTTCCTTGGACAAGCAGCATAGTGAGAAAATTCCATTGAAAATTGTCCTCTTCCGGATGTCATCGTACGCAAATCACCAATGTACCCGAACATCTCACTGAGTGGAGCCTCACCTTTGACCCGTATACCTGTCGGCGTACTGTCCTGTGACGAAATCATGCCGCGGCGGCGGTTCAAATCACCAATCACATCTCCGACATTGTCATCTGGGGTAAATACATCCAGTTTCATTATCGGCTCCAATAACTGAGCGCCTGCCTTCGGCATTGACTGTCGATAGGCCGCCTTAGAAGCAATCTCGAAAGCCACTGCTGAGGAGTCAACTGCGTGGAATCCTCCATCGATTAGGGTCACTTGGAAATCCAAGCATGGATACCCAGCAAGAACACCCTTTTCAGTAGATAACCTCCATCCCTTTTCGACTGCCGGAATGTATTCCTTCGGTACGTTTCCTCCAACGATCTTGGATTCAAATTGAAATCCTGAACCCGGCTCGAGCGGCTCAATGATATAGTCAATCTTAGCGAACTGACCTGCACCACCTGACTGCTTCTTGTGCGTATAAGAATCCTCAAGCTTAGTTGTGACTGTCTCGCGGTAGGCAACCTGAGGAGCCCCAGCCTCGACTTCAACGCCATGAGTCCTCTTCAAGATATCAATCTTAATATCCAAGTGAAGCTCTCCCATTCCCTTCAGAATAGTCTCTCCGGAATCCTGGTCAGTTTCGACGTGGAAAGAAGGGTCTTCCTTTACCATCTTACCTATGGCTACGCCAAGCTTCTCAGCAGCTCCTTTATCCTTCGGAGCAATAGCAATTGAAATGACCGGGTCTGGAAATACCATCGGTTCTAGAGTCGCGGGCTTTTTCGGGTCACAAAGAGTATGACCGGTTTGAACATTTTTCAGACCGACCAGAGCGACAATGTCCCCTGCCTGCGCCTCGTCAAGATCCTCACGCGAATCAGCATGCATCTCCACGATTCTACCGACCCTCTCTTCCTTCCCTGTGAAAGTATTAAGGATGTTAACACCCTTCGCCAATACTCCTGAATAAACACGAGTAAAAGTCAGGGCCCCGTACTGATCGTCCATGATCTTAAAGGCCAATGCACGTAATGGCTTATCCCTGTCAACAATAGCAAATTCGCCAGTTTCATTTCCTTCCATATCCACTTCAGGCTGTGGCTTCACTTCGGTCGGGCTAGGAAGATAATCAATGACAGCACTTAGTATCAGCTGGATGCCTTTGTTCTTAAAAGCTGATCCGCAGTAAGTCGGGAAAAAATCCAGATTGATTGTGCCTTTGCGAATACATTTCTTAATTGTATCGATGTCAGGCTCCTCGCCATCGAGGTACTTCTCCATCGCCTCATCGTCCTGCTCAACGGCAGTCTCAATCAATTCGGTACGGTACTGCTCGGCCTTTTCTTTCAGATCATCCGGCACATCCTGAACTTCAAAGTTCTCAGGTTGCCCTGAATCATCCCATACATAAGCCTTCTGGCTAAGGATATCGACAACGCCCACAAAACTATCCTCAAATCCTATTGGAATAGTCATCACTAATGGCTTCGCAGCAAGGACCGACTTAATCTGGCCAACGACCCGGTAAAAATCAGCGCCGAGACGATCGAGCTTATTTACAAAAATCAAACGGGCAACACCTGATTCGTTGGCATATCGCCAGTTAGTTTCCGACTGAGGCTCAACGCCACCAGAGCCACAGAAGACTCCGACCCCGCCATCAAGCACCTTCAATGAACGGTACACCTCAATGGTAAAATCGACGTGTCCAGGAGTATCAATAATATTAAAACGGTGATCGTCCCAGAAGCAGGTCGTTGCGGCAGACTGAATGGTAATTCCACGTTCCTGTTCCTGTTCCATGAAGTCGGTCGTAGCCGCGCCGTCATGAACTTCTCCAATTTTATGGATCTTACCTGTGAGCTTTAGAATACGCTCTGTAGTCGTAGTCTTACCCGCATCAACGTGAGCAAAAATTCCAATGTTTCGGTATTTCGAGAGATCAGCCATATTTTTTTAAAAAATGAGCGCGCCCAATAACCCATTTTTTGGCATAATTCAACGGGTAATTGCTATTAATATACTATTTGGCTTATTTTTTAGTCCCATTTTTTTTATAATTTATTGATTCAATCCGAAGAATCCAATGGCGAGTATCACTGAAATGCCCTCAATTAGAGGCCAGTTCCTTGCTCAAATAAGACAATAAGTCTGCAAAATCCTGCAAAGATAAACCGGCTTCGAGGCCCTCCGGCATGATGGATTTTCCGGTCCCCTTTAAACTTAAAATATCGTTACGATTGAGGACCCTCTTAGTTCCATCGATTAGCTGCATGATAATACTGTTCGATGTCTCTGCCTGAACTAGTCCATAAATATTTTCATCTTTGAGGTCCGTGCTGTAGGCCAAGTACCTCGGTTCGATGGAAGCGCTCGGTGCCAGTATCGATACTAATAACGCTTCAGGTGAACGGTTCGAAAGGGTCTTGAGAGTCGGACCAAAGTCTCGACCAATTTCACCGATCTTGTGACAATTTGAACAACGGGCTATGAAATGTTTTTTGCCATTTGCATGATGACCTTGCATCGACACAGAGGGCCGGAACCTGGCGATCACTTCATTACGATCACCTACCATAGATTTGGCTAATGCCTTCTTTGCTCTGTCACGAATTTTGGGAGAAGAATGTTCCTGTATTCTTCCGAGTGAACTCGGACTCAGCTCAACAGAATTTATTTTTCCGGATTCGATTCTGTCTAAAAGAGCATCCGTGCCTTGCTCTTTAGATAGAAGTGCATTTTCTGCAGCTTCCCGACCAGCCGGACCAAGGGCTGGCCAGGAATCAAGGATACTCACAAAAGAACCGAGAGTTCCCAAATGCTTCAACGTGGCCAGCTGAATTTCTTTTGAATTAGCTGAACCAAGTAACCCAATCATCTCAGCCATGTTTTCTTTTCCGAGCAAGCGCACGGCTAGGGCCCTTTCATCTGAGGAAAGTCCCGCATCATTGGCGGCGATGACTGCCGCCGCACGTGCCCGTTCCCTGAAAACAGATGGCGAAGACGCCAATAGCCTCCACTTATCTGGACCGGACCAGTTCACAAGTATCCTGTCCGATATTTTTTCTCCCATGCCTGGAAAACGGTGAGACATTTTCAAGAGCCCTTGAGTAATTGAGGAACTCAGTTTTTCAGAACCTGCAAGTGTCCTGAAATGGGGAATCGAAGAACTAAGAACAGCCGCTGCAAAGTACGGATCTTCCCCATCTCTTTGAGCAATTTGTGCGAGTGCATGACCTGCCCTCTCAGACTCAAATTCTCCAAATGTATAAGCTGCCTGAAGACGTACCTTCGGATCAGGATCATTGGCAAGTGCAAGGACCTGAGGAATGATTTCCGTTAATCTTTCCGATTTTCTTAAAGCGATCCTGCGAACTGAACTTTCCTTTGAAATGAGCCCGTTCATGATCTCTTTCTTGCTCCATAGATTTGATTCTCCTTTACGAAAAGATTCCCTCAAAGCAATGTCACGGGCAATACCATTTGGAGAGTTTTTAGTTGCTGCTCGCCAGTCATGTTCTGAGCCCTTCTTACTGATGCGGTAAATGCGGCCCTTCCCCTGACCAGAGTAATAATGCGGTTTTAATTCCTGCTTGCCTTCGGGAGGCAACCATTGCGGATGCTCAATCATGTAACGGTACATATCCACAACCCACAAAGAACCGTCAGGAGCCGTTCTCGACATAACTGGCCGGCACCACCGGTCCTCAGAAGCAAAAAAATCATGGTCTCCGTCCTCGGCACGTTCAGCCGTGAAGGTTGCCCCATGATCATTGAGTATATGACGCTGCACGAGATTTGAAAAAGGCTCGCATGTGAAAGCGCTCATTTGCCCAGAAGAATGATCAAATAATACATTGTCGCGGTAAATTGAAATGCCGCACGCCGACGTGTATCGCCCAATCATATCAAACCCATGAAATCTTTTTTGAGCCTTGCCTGCAGAATAAATTTTCGGGGACTTCCCCCTGAGCATTTGGCGGGGGTCCGGTGCAGCAATGTCCGGGTTACGCTTAAGGTATTGGTCTTCTAAGACATAATGCCAGATAGGGTGTGCGTTCTGAACCCCGAACCAGTTCCCGTCATTGTCCCGTACTCGCCCGAACTGGGATGGCCCGGCAACCGGTTCAAATGATCCGTCAGGCCGGAACCGGAAATCACGTGCACCTAGCTTAATTTTTTTGCCATTCTTGGTACAGGTAATGACAGTATTTACTCCAAACCCGGCATGATGACCACCGCTAGCACAATAGATCCATCCATCAAGGCCCCACCGGAGGCCATTGACTCGAAGCTGCTGATTGTCCTCAACAAAACCGGTGAACCAGTCCTCTATATTTTCAGGAACCCCGTCACCGTCCTTATCTTCAGCATAAAATATTTTACCTGCGCAAGTCACAATGACTCCATCTCCCCATGACATGACACCCGTAGGAAATGAAACATCATCAAGGAGCACTTGTCTTTTATCTGGTCGGTGATCGCCGTTAGTATCAATGAGTTTTACAATGCGGCCCAAAACACCATTCTCCCCTGAAGGATAATCTGCCATTTCAGCAACCCATACTGATCCATCAGAGGACCAGTCAATCGCGACAGGATCCATGACCAATGGCTCAGCGGCCACTAGTTCTAAATTAAAACCTTTAGGAACATGCGCTTTTTTGAGGCTCTGCGCGGGCAAGAGCGGTGGCTCATCCGGCACGGAAATGATCCCTGCAGTTTCATAAAGAGCACCCACCTCAATAGCAGATAGTGCCTTATTAAAAAAAGCGACTTCATCAATTCGTCCTTCGAAGTTAGCAAATTGATCGCTGCGTCCGCCTATAAAAAAGTTATTCGATCCAGAATAGGTTGGCTCCAATTCACCGACCATTTCCTGCTTCCCGTCAATGTAGGCTCTGACCTCTTTCTGGTTTCGAACAAATACCAAATGGTACCATCGGCCCTTGATTAAATCCTGCTTCCCTGTCAGTAAATCATTGGATTCGTTGCCATTAAAAACAATTAGTTTACCAGCATGACCGGCAGTTCCTCCAATTCCTACATGGTCTCCAGGAGCATCCTTATTATTTGGCTGGCCCCTAGAAAAGAAATAGCCCGTCACTAATCGTGCATCTTTGCGTAGCCCATTTCTGAACCATAAAGAAATCGAATACTGATCACCGATCTTTGCCTCTGAGGCTACTCTTCCTCCTGCAAAATTTGCTGAACGACTCTTGTGATTGTTCGGGAACCCTTTCCCTTCTACTCCGGGAAGGTGACAAACGACCCCACCCTCAAATCCTTGTCCTGGCTCAATGTCTCCGAGCCTCCATTGCTTTACAGGATTCAGCACATTGATAGCCTCCGAATACTTCCCTAGCGGTTCAAGGTATTCTCTTTTGGGCTTCCCTGAAATATTCTCCAGCATACTGATGAGGTGAGAGGTTATTTTTTTCTCTGCGCCAATTTCGAGTCCGGCAGTGACTGATGGCCAAGTCGTGTAGCCTCCAAGGAAATGCTGCTCGGCAGGAGGAATGTAGCCCTCTGCTCCATTCGCTAATTCAATATTCATCGTGGTGCCGAGGGGGCTCCATGATTTGAGCTTAAGACCCGTCAACGCATAGACCTCATTAGGCATGGTCGTAATGCCAAAGTCTCCGACCCTTATTGTTTGGAGAACGATCTCGGTCTGTGGATTCTCGTGAAGATAGAGTGCCTGCCTCGCATAGACTTGGGGCTGATTTCTTGGAGTGTTATTGGTGATGCCCTGAGCAACTTTTTTTGCCCATCCGAGTCGCTCTTTATCCGGAACGCGGCGGTCCATCATGACGCGTTTTTCCTGCATGGAAATTGGCAAATTATCAGAATGTTTGATTGTATCAAGCGACCGAACTGAAAGGTCAGTCAATTCCTTTACATAACGCTGAATGCTGATGGCACTATCTTCTCTTCGTTTCCCATAATCGGCTCTCCAAACATCGCCACTGGTGCCCTGCGAAAGAGCCACAACGCAGTTCTTGCCCCTACGAGCCGATAATTCCTTGCAGTACCTTCCAAAATAATCCGATGAAATTCCAGAGTGCCCACTGAAATAGTGCATCGAAAAATTTCCCAGTACCGCGATAGGTTCATCATTCTCAGAAACTAAAGAAAATAAAGTGAACCACGGATCGGTCGGGCCAGTCTCACCAGTCGCGTTAGGGTTCTGATAACCGGGATGCATATTGGCGCGGATGCTCTTCTCGCCGAACGGGTCAGTGCCTGTTCCCGGCCAAAGGGCCCATCGCCTGGGCTTAGTATAATTTGAACCATCAAATACTGCCCATCCGGCCTTAGCCGGACGCAAATTGGAATGCGCTTTAATGATTGATTCTGAAATCTTATCAGGCAGAAATCTTGTATAGTCTTCGTCCTTGTCAGTGCCAAGGCATAAGTCCATGACACTCGGCGCACTATGAGTATGGGTAGCGCAAATAAGAATCTTGTCTTTGTTGATACCGGTTTCCTTGGAAACTCTATCCTTAACGGCATCACACAAATGCGTTGGTATCATGCAGCTGTCCACTACTGCAATGGCAATGGTTTGATCATTATCTGAAAAAACGATGGCTCTAGAATGAAGGCGGTCAGCAATGATGCGAACCTTGTTCGTTAAGAATCCTCCATTGACAGTGACCGGCAACTTGCGCGGAGTAATATCAACCTGCGCCGCGCCAGCACTTAGTGCTGCCAGTACCTTTTGATTAGAACCTACCAATATCGCAATAAAGATAATAATGCGGGTCAGTTTCATTGAACAATTTTACCAATCAGAAAGATAAAATAAAAGAATTGTTCTAACAGATCATAATAAAGAGTAAAATCATCTTATTTCCCCACAGTTTCAGCTTGAACCTTTCCGATGATTGATCAGAAAATAGAGTCCATGCAGAAAGGGACACACTTTTCACCTA
>Ga0115011_10001519_pt1 | contig 16685 bp, 10 predicted proteins | sample TroAtlMetagenome_2_FD_88705 | JGI IMG/M metagenome (GOLD analysis project Ga0115011, IMG submission 88705) | Marine eukaryotic phytoplankton communities from Atlantic Ocean - Tropical Atlantic ANT8 Metagenome | ecosystem: Environmental > Aquatic > Marine > Oceanic | place: Tropical Atlantic...
CCAGGAACAAGCGACTGAGTCCCTCGAAATATTCCTGCCATGGCATAATAATCTGCAGTTGGAATAGGATCAAATTTGTGATCATGACATCGAGCACATCCTATAGTCATAGCAAGGAACGCTTGGCCGACAGTATCTATCTGCTCGTCTACAACCTCCATTCTCAATAGTTCCTTATCTTGTAATTCATAATTATGAGGACCCAGCGCAAGAAAACCAGTTGCCTTTAAAAATTCATTATACTGCTCACGGTTATTACTAGGCAATAAATCCCCTGCAATCTGTTCTAGAATGAAATCATTAAAAGGCTTGTCACTATTGAACGCGTTAATAACGTAATCTCGATACTGCCAAGCATTTTTAAACATCAAACTTCTGCCTCCCCCGCTACTTTCAGCAAAACGAGCAACATCAAGCCAATGACGCCCCCAAGTTTCGCCAAATCGAGGTGAAGCAAGCAGACGATCCACCACATCTGCATAAGCTGTAAAAGAAGGATTATTGAGGAAAGTATTTAAGTCCTCAATTGATGGAGGCAATCCAGTCAAGTCATAATATAGGCGACGCAATAATATTGCTGGAGTAGCCAGATCAACCATTTCAATATCTTCCTTCTGTAAACGATTAACTAAAAATCGATCAATAATTCCAATCTCATTCCCGTTTGAAATCGTAAGATTTTTTGGTGGAACAACCGGTTCTAATACTGGTTTAAAAGCCCAAAACTGTCGCCCTTTAATTAAATCAATTCCCTCAGACTTAAGATTAATATCCGCAATACGCGGGTCTGGAGCACCAGACATGACCCACTCAGTCAATATGGTTCTCTCTTCCTCTGATAATCGATATTTGGGGGGCATTTTCAAGTTACTATCCTTGTAGCTTACTGCTCTTACAATTAAACTTGATTCTGGAGATCCAGGGATTATTGCAGGCCCAGAATCTCCTCCTAAAAACCAACCTTTGCGACTATCTAAAACTAATCCACCTTTCTTTTTATCCTTTTCTATAGAGTGACACTCATAACAATGTTTATACAATAATGGACGAATTTTTTTCTCAAAATAATCAAATTCAGAAGCTTGAACCTGGGAAAACAACAAACCAAAGGCGAAAACAAGAAGAGCCTTCTCAATAATCTGTGTTTTTTTCTTCAAGTGATAAGACCGCTAAAATAGTTTATAATTCAAAGAGAATCCAGCTTCGAACTTCTAATTATACTGTGCTTGACATCCAAACTTTTCGGTTAAATCTATCCGGATTACTATCAATGATGTTTTCTAAGTGCAAAGTATTACTTTTTTGCATCATGCAAATAACAGGAGCAACCTGTGCCTCAAAAACAATCCCAGATTTCGATGAGGAAATAGCACAATTAATATCTAAAAGATGTCTAGAATGTCACAATCAAAGAGACTTAAAAGGTGATGTAAACTTAGCAACATCAAAAGGCTTTCAGGATGGAACGAAAAACGGAAAAATTGCATTAAAACTAATTAATGAAGGTAAAATGCCACCAAAGTCAAAAGGCATTTCAAAAAAATTATCCGACAAGGAAATCGAGCTTTTCACAAGATGGATAAAGGGAGGAGCTAATTGGCCCAAAGACAGAGTTCTTGATCTATATGAAACAACTAACAATGTTCGAGCAGGCAGAGACTGGTGGTCTCTTCAACCAATTCAAAGACCCAAACCTCCCTACTTAAAAATGAATCCCATAGATTCATTTATTAGATTCAAATTAAAAAGTGAATCACTCACTCCAGCACCACAGGCAAGCCTCAGAGTTCTTGTTCGTCGTGCTTATTTTGACTTAATCGGACTCCCTCCTAGCCCTGAAGAAATTGATCATTTTCTTTCCGATAAATCCCCAAACGCATGGACTAAACTGATTAACAAACTTCTCGCTTCGCCTCATTACGGCGAAAGATGGGCACGTTATTGGCTGGATCTTGTTCGCTTTGCTGAAACTGACGGTTACGAAAGAGATAAACTCAAAGAAAATATATGGCGTTATAGAGACTGGGTAATTGCAGCATTTAACAACGACATGCCATACACACAATTCGTCAGAGAGCAGCTTGCAGGAGATGAATTACAGAACAGAACAGAACAAAGCTTAATCGCAACTGGAATGATTCGAGCTGGAACATGGAATGACGAACCCAATGATCCTGCTGACTATGTTTACTCAAGATTAGAAGATATGGTCCACACAACAACTTCAGCATTTATCGGATTAACAGTAAAATGTGCTCGTTGCCACGACCACAAATTCGATCCAATTTTACAAAGCGATTACTACCGTATAGCAAGTTTTTTTTGGGCAGGCCCCATAGGCCAAGCAAACCAAGGAGGTCCTTCAAAAGAATTACTTGGATCTAATGCCTACGGATGGACAGACCTAAACGCCACCCCAAAACCAATAAGACTACTTCATCAAGGTGAACGTGACAAACCCGGACCAGAGATCACACCTGGTTTCCTATCAGCTATCACAGCTCTCGACAAACCACTTAGCCCTCCGCCTCCCAACAGTAAGACCACCAAGCGCAGGTTACAATTTGCATCCTGGATCACTAACAAAAACAATCCATTAACAGCTAGAGTTTTAGTTAATCGAATTTGGCAAAATCATTTTGGAGAAGCCTTGGTTCGCACTCCAAATAACCTAGGATTTAAAAGCGCTCCACCTAATAACCAAGAATTACTAGATTGGCTAGCTGCCGAATTCATGCACCCTAGTGCGAATGGAGGGTCAGCATGGACAATCAAAAGACTTCATAAATTAATTATGACTTCTGAGACTTATAAACAGGACTCCATTCATCCTCATGATGATAAATACTCTGCCCTTGATTACTCGAATCAGAACTTATGGAAATTTCCGCGCCGTAGACTCGGGTCCGAAGCGCTACGAGATGCAATGCTTTCTGTTAGCGGCAGATTAAACCTTAAAGCCGGAGGCCCAAGCTTTTATCCAAAAATGGCGAATGAAGCATTAGAGGGATTATCACGCAAATCTGGTGACTGGCAGACATCAAATGAGAAAGAGCGCTCTCGTCGCAGTATATATATGATGTCTAAACGCTCCCGCCTTCTCCCCTTAATGACAACATTTGATTTCCATGACACAACTGTAACTTGCGGTCAAAGAGATATCACTACAGTTGCCCCTCAAGCTTTAGCTCTACTTAACAATCACTTCGTACACACTCAAAGCGAAGCACTAGCCAAAAGATTAATTGAAATTTCCAAAGATACAAAAATACAAATTCAAACCGCTTGGAAATTAACTTTCAATCGAAATCCTACAGATAATGAAATAAACCAAGCACTCGAACACTTAAACACACAACAATCATATTTCGATAAAAAACTAGAATCCAATAATAAGACAAATAACAACCCTATACATCTTGCTCTTTCATCTCTATGCCACGTGCTACTAAATACTAACGAGTTTGCTTATATTGATTGAAACTACTCATGCCAAAAGACAATAAAAATAAAACATTCAATATTTTCCCTTGTGGAAATACGAGACGCGAATTTGTCTGGGAAATGGGGGCAGGTTTCTCAGGAATAGCATTAGCTTCACTTCTATCTGCAGATGGTTTTTTTGCGCGACACTCAAAGGCAGCAGAGCAAGATACACACAACCCACTTGAACCTCGTAATTCAAATTATTTCGGAAAAGCAAAGCATTGTATTTTCTTGATGATGAATGGGGGGCCAAGCCAAGTAGACACTTTTGATTTCAAGCCTGAATTAAGAAAATACGCCAACAAAATACTCCCTCAAGATAAAAAATATATTAACTCAGGAGGACGACGTGTTGGATATTTAACCCCCAACTGGAGACCGTTTAGACCAGGAGGGCAAAGCGGATTACTAATATCCGATTATTTTCCAAATGTAAGGAAGCACGCAGATAAAATAGCAGTAATAAAGTCATGCTATACTGACAGCCATGCACATGGCTCCGCCCTCGTCGCAATGAACACAGGAAGCACGTTTATTGGCCGACCATCACTCGGCTCTTGGTCTGTCTACGGTCTTGGAACAGAAAACCAAAGTTTACCAGGATATGTAGTCATGCTCGATAAACGTGGCGGACCAATCTCCGGGCAACCCAATTGGTCTTCAGGGTTCATGCCTTCTACATTTCAAGGGACTTTATTCCGACCAAGTGGCAATCCAATTCTTGACCTAAAGGGACCCTCCCACCTTGATTCGACCGCACAACGGCAGCAACTAGATCTACTTGCAAAATTAAATGAAAAACATCTAAACGAACGCCTAGGCGGAAAAGAATTAGCCGCACGAATTAATTCCTACGAATTAGCATTCCGCATGCAGTCAGAGACGCCTGAAGCCGTCGATTTTTCAAAAGAATCTCAAGCGACTCTTAAAATGTATGGCGTTGGACAAAAACCAACCGATGAATACGGACGTAATTGCCTAATAGCACGCCGACTTGTCGAGCGAGGCGTAAGATTTATTCAACTCTACTCTGGCGGAGGACACCTCGAGGACACATGGGATGGACACGAGAGCATTGAAAAAAACCACGGACTACATGGTAAAGAGGTTGATCAACCAATTGCTGCTCTTCTAACTGATTTAGAACAACGAGGCATGCTTGAGTCAACACTTGTAGTGTGGGGCGGAGAATTTGGGCGAATGCCATTTAGCGAAGGTAAAAATGCTCCAGGAAGAAATCACAATCCTTACGGATTCTCTATGTGGATGGCCGGAGGCGGTGTTAATGGCGGATCGAACTATGGAGAAACAGACGAATTCGGATTTGAGGCTGTCATCAACAAAGCTCATGTTCACGATATTCACGCAACTATACTACATTTAATGGGAATTGACCACGAAGCACTTTCTTATTTTCATCAAGGTAGAAAAGAAACGCTAACTGATGTTCACGGACGTGTTATCAAAGATATTTGTTCCTAACAATCTTGATAACGCCTACAAACTCTTAGTCAGATTCACCCCAAGCCTTATCAACTGCTGCGCTTTCTTGTCAGTCTTAGATTCAGCATAGATTCTCAAAAGCGGCTCAGTTCCAGAACCACGCAGCATCAACCAAGACCCATCCTCTGCAACATATTTCACACCGTCAAAAGTCTTCATACTTAACAGCTTTGAACCAGCCAAAATAGCTGGTGGATTGTTCATGCAATAAAGCATCAGTTTTTTACGTTTCTCCAAAGGAAAATAAATATCCAATCGATTGTATCGATGTGCCCCAAATCGTTTTTCCAGCTTAGATAGCAGATGGTTGATAGATTTTTTCTCAGTAGCTAAAAGTTCCAGTAAAACTAATCCAGCTAGAATCCCATCCCTCTCAGGTATATGACCTGGGAAACCAATCCCTCCACTTTCTTCAAACCCCAACAAAACATCCCCTTTTCGCATTTCATCACAAATGAACTTAAAGCCAACTCCAGTTTCAACCAATTCCAGCCCATAACTTTCACACATTCGGTCGACCATAGAAGTCGTGGTTAACGCCTTTATCACCCGACCCTCTTGGCCACGATTAACAATATAATGATACAATAAAAGGCAGATAATTTGATGCGTAGTAAGGGCATTCCCTCGGCCATCCATTCCTCCCACTCGATCTGCATCACCATCAGTTACCAAGCACAGATCATGTGGATTTTTTTTGAGATATGATGAACTTGGCCCATAATTATGAACAATAGGCTCAGGGTGAATTCCTCCAAAAAATGGGTCATGAGCAGCATTCAACGTGGTAACTCCACAGCTGGTATCTTGAAGAATCTTTTCAAAAGCCCCTGCACCTACGCCAAAAAGAGCATCATGAGCAAACCTCAATCTAGATTTAGCAACTAAATCAAAATCAACCAGCTTACGAATTGCCTTAAAATAAGAGGAATTCAAGCTCTTCAATTTTAATAATCCTTTAACCCGAGCTGACTGCAAATTCAGTGATCGAACAGGGTTAGCACCAAGCAAATGTTCTACAGCTTCAGAAGTTTTTGACCCAACCGATCCTCCGAAATATCCCTTCAGTTTATACCCACAAAAACGTGCTGGATTATGACTAGCAGTTATCACAACACCACCAACAGCTTTCTCAGCTTGAACCGCAAATGAAACCGACGGAGTCGGGACTGGTGACTTCGACAATATAACTTCAAAACGATTACCAGCAAACACCTCTGCAACTCGCTCGGCAAATTGATCTGCAAGAAATCGCCGATCGTACCCAATCACTACTTTTCTAAAAACATCTTTAGGGCGTTTTCTTTTCCAATGATCTGCAGTCGCTTGAGCAACAATTGATACATTTTCAAAAGTAAAATCTTGTGCAATTACTGCTCTCCAACCATCGGTGCCAAAACTAATATTATCAGCCCTCACCTTTGATAACCATTACTAACCTGAGTAGTAATTTTATGCATATTTTTCACAGCTCGAGCAAGACTTCGCTGACCAAACAAAGCAGATCCAGCAACGAATGTATTCGCTCCAGCGCGAGCACACTCTGCAGCTGTTTTAAAATCCACACCTCCATCAACCTCAATGCGAAAGTCCAACCCCATCTCTTCTCTCCATTGATAAACCTGTTGTATTTTTGGGACACATTCTTCAATGAATGATTGCCCCCCAAAACCTGGGTTCACAGTCATAACAAGTAATAAATCAACCTTCTCCAAAAATGGTTTTACTTTATCAATTGCTGTCGGCGGATTAACAGCTAATCCAACTTGCTTATTGAGAGATCGTATTTTCCATAACAAGGAGGAAACTTGATCTTCTAGTTCGACGTGAACAGTAATTAAGTCAGACCCAGCATCTGCAAATGGTTCAAGTAAGATTTCTGGCTTTGAACACATTAGGTGTGTATCAAAAAACAAATCAGAATGTGGTCGGGCATTTGCCACAATTTGAGGACCGAAAGTTAAATTAGGGACAAAATGACCATCCATCACATCAAGATGAACCCAATTAGCAACGGTCTTTTCAACCCGTTTAAGTTCGCGGCTAAATTTACTGAAATCCCCTGCCAGAATAGAAGGCGCAATAACCATGCAAGAAGGAACCTACGAAGTGACTGGCAAAGCGGCAAGTTTGTTAAGTTGCTAATTTCGACATAACTCGAGTCATTTCAATAGCGGTTTGAGCAGCCTCAAGCCCTCGATTGCGGCTTTCATCCAAACAGCGCCTCCTCGCTTGCTCAATATTTTCCAATAGCAATACCTCATGAATCACAGGTAGAACATGATCAACTTGAAGCTGCATTAATGCATTAGTAACTGACTTGCCTATATGCTCTGCATGAGTAGTTTCACCGCGAAGAATTACACCAAGGCAAATAATTGCATCAATAGGCTTTTCAAGTCGCAGCGCCAACGCTGAAGCCACAACAGGAATCTCAAACGCACCGGGCACCCGTAAAACTTCAACACTAGCCTTTGATTTAGACAGCTCTCCTTTAGCTGCACGCAACATAGAGTTTACATATCTTGAGTTATAGCGTGATGCCACAATCGCAATTCGATAACCCTTGGCAGTCTTAATCTTATCTTTAATTGTTTTTTTTAGCATTAGTTAATCAACTAAAAACGTCCCGGTCGAAGCAGATACCTTAACTTTTTCAGGAAGTGCTTTAGGATCAAACCTTAAAACAAGACTATGTTTCCCAGCGGAAAGATTAGTGCTAACAAGATCAGAATTTTTCATTATCTTGCCGTCAATCCATAACTTGGCAGATTCACCGCCTTGAATTCTTATTGAAACTTGACCCGCCTTAGCAATTTCAAACTCCGTACCTGCATAAACACCTATCACACCTACCCACCGTCCAGCACCTGCCCCTTGCTTTAGCATATCATCCGAAAGCGTACCATCTACAAGTGAGTTAACCTTTTGCCATCGCTTGTAATTGATCCCACCATCGGCTATTCGATTGTCATCAAATTGCTGGTCTCGATGATTTGCTGCACGCAATCTCCAGACACGAGCTACATTCCCCTTAGATGCATCGAAAGCACCTGTTTTCCCTAAACGACTTAAAAAACTGAATAGATCTACTTGATCCTGCCTAGCCAAGCGGTCAATTAATCCTGACGGCATAAGCGAGTTACCTTGAGTCTGCTTTCGGATATTTGCCTTTGAAACTGTTGTGCGCTGGTTCGCAACATCCCGAAGGAAAATTTCATTTTCATTTTGATTCTCTAGCATACCAAACAACACCTGATTATCTTTAGTTTCAACCACCATTGAATGATAACCCTCCTTAATTTTTCGATTAGGATAATATAAAGACTCCACAAGATAATCAAGTGGAGCACTGGCTCCAATAGATGTTAAATCGGGGCCAACCTTACCCCCTGCACCTCCTATTGCATGACAACTAACACAACCTAGTTCAAGTTTACGATAAACCAATTCACCTCGAACTGGATCACCACTTTTATTAACAGATTTAGTTAAAGATATTATTTCATTTTTAGACAATGTAATATCCTCATCCTTCAATCCAGCGCTCCGCGGCAGCGCTATAGTTAGGGTTTGCATATTTCGACCACCCTCACGAATGGCACGCAATCCAGCTTTTGCTGATTCCTGAGAAAAACCGTTGTCCGGAAGAGATTTAACTATAGCTGCCTCAGCACCCTTCACACTCAATAACGATCTCCAGAGGATCAAGGCTTCCTGCTCATTTTTTGATTCATTAAGAACTTTAATAGCAAGAGGTGCGGCTTTTTTAAAATCCAAGACGGCAAAAGCGGCAACGGCCAAGCTCCGCGTTTTAGCTTCAGATGTTTGAGCAAGCGAATGGAGCGCCTGCAATGCTTTATCTCCGCCAATCTCACGAATTGCATTAATAGATGACTGTCGGACATTAGGCTTCAAATCTTGTCGCCCTGCTAAGTTAGCCAATTCATTAAATTTCACACCTAGCCCCTTCCAAGTTCCAGCTAAATTCAAAGCAGCAATCTGCACCTCCGCATTGTCACTAGAGAAATAATTAGTAATAATCGTTTTGTCCACATTGGGCCGAATATTACGATTCCGCGAAGCGTGACTCATAGCATTCATCGCTCTAGATTGACCATCTTGAGAATACAACCCTTCAGTTAATTGACGGTACAGTTGCTCTAACTCTGAAATAGTGCCAGCTCTACCGATAATCTCAATCCAGGAACCATCTTCTGGAATTTTTTTATCTTTTAAAAACACACCAAGCACTTCGCTAGCCTTCGATGCATCTACGGTTTTCAAGGCAAACTCTAATTGTTTTTCTTTCCCATCAGCTAACCATTCCCCACGGCGAACCATATCAAGCCAAGCCTCCTCAATCTCATTCATACTTAACCAAGCTGCATATTCGAGATAATTGTCAGTAGGCTTTTCAAAAACACTCAGTGCAGCTTCCACAACCTGACTCGACTTATCTTTTTTACTCGTGATTGACCGAAGCGCAGCCAGTCGTACTCTAGGGTGTTCATCAGACACACGCATTGCTAACCGATCTTCAACAGAAGCAATTCTAGAATGCCACTCGTTAAGCACTTGGACTGCAGCCGTTCGTACTCGTCCATCCTTAGTCTCAAGAAGACGATCAAGTAGAGACTCATTTACAACATCCAGAGATTGGTAAACCCACAACCCTTCCAACAAGATTTGATCTTCGCTTTGTTTCGATATCCATTTTTCGAGCACAGGCAAAACAACCGCCTCACCTTCCTCCTTTAAAAGTCGACGAGATTTTTCACGCTGAAAACCATTAGGGGATTTAAGTTCATTCAAAAGCTCATCGACACTTAGCTTAGTTAGGTCCCTCTTATTGACTTTTGCCCTACCCTTATAACTCACCCTCCAAATGCGACCATGTACATGATCCCTCCTTTTATCACGAAAATCTACTTCACCATGTTGAATGATAGGGTTCGACCAATCAGCAATATACAATGCACCATCTGGACCCATTTTTACATCTATCGGACGAAAAGTCACACTAGGTGAACGCAAAACATCGGGCATCTCTTGGGTCACATAAGCTGACCCCTTCTCGCTAATATCAAAACGAACTATACGATGTGCACGAAAATCACATGTAATAGCATCTCCTTGCCAATCATCAGGGAAATGCTCACTACGAACTAATTCCAAGCCACAAAATTTTGGATAACGACCTGGACTAACACTCTCAAGCAACTTAGGGGCACGAGCATAAGTAAAATACATTGCACCTGGAACCCCATAACTCAAACCCTGACCTCCAGCACCATCGGTAATAAATGACTGTCCATATTCATCAAAGTGGTGCCCCCACGGATTACAAAAACCGCGAAGAAAAATTTCAGCTTTTAATGTTTCTGGCCTCATTCGCCATACTCCTCCACTCTCTAAACGATGCACTCCGTGAGGTGTCTCCATGTGTGTCCGAATATATATTGATTGATTAAAATATAAACGACCATCAAAACCCCATCTAAGAGAATGCAATATATGGTGTGTATCTTCAGTTCCAAAACCTGCAGCAATTACACGACTCTCATCTGCCTTGCCATCTCCGTCACTATCTTTCAAATGCAACAATTCAGTGCTCTGCCCTACATACACCCCATCATCACCAGGCTCAATACCAGTAGGAATCAATAGATTATCAGCAAAAACAGTCGATTTGTCTGCTTGCCCATCATTATCTAAATCTTCCAACACAATCACCTTATCATTTGCCATTTGCCCAGGAAGTATTTGCGGATACACCTCCGAACTGGCCACCCATAGACGCCCTTTTGCATCAAAATTCATCTGAATAGGTTTTGCGAGATGGGGATTCTGGGCAAAAAGTTGAATTTCCAATCCTTCACCCAAATCAAATTTGGGCAATGGCTGTGGCTCAAAGGCCTCCTGAACAATCTTAACCTTGGGCCCTGATTTACTCTTTTGAATTGGTTTCAATTTTTCCCATTTTGAAGAACTTAAAAATTCATATTTGCGATCTTGAACTTTATTTAGTGTGAAAATTTCAGTTTCCTTCTCTTTTATCAAAGGATCAAACTTAGAAACCTCACTGAAGTTATTTCCCTGTTCATGACGACGAAACCCCCACAAATAAGCTTGATTTTGAGGCCTGGAACGATGGAAATACAACTCATTCTTATCAACTATTAATTTACGAATCTTTTCCGCCAACTCCACATCTGGACCCGCATCAAAAAAAGCTCCATTAATCCAATCAATACTAGAAGCAGTAAGTGCCTCCTCCCCATCGATAACAAGAGTATATTCCCCTTCAGGGCAATCTTGTATTTGAATTCTACCAACAGATGTTCTAGCCCTCATGGCATCTATTTCTTTTCTGCCATTGAAAACCGGAGGCAATGCTGCTGTTTTCGCATTCAATTTTATACCATCATTATTTCGTCTAATATCAGAAAGTTTAATACCATAGCCACCTGAACGCTCGGAACCGTCCTCTAGAATACTAAATCTAAAAACAGTAGATAAATAGCCAACGGCATTCTCCGTAGCCGCCGCCATATTCCAATATCCATACTCGTTAAGATGAATTCCATCATGGGTCAATGGCGGAACCAAAGAACCTGGGCGACGTTTAAGCATTCTATATAAATCCACAAACCAAGCATCGTGTTCCTTCGCCAAAGCACCAATAACCTCACGATATTTCTCCAAAGTAGAATTATGCACTTCACCATTCGGCAGTTTACCGCCAAGATTTTCGTGAGCGATCGGACTTAAAAAAACTAAACGCAACGGATTTTTTTTGCCTGCGCTAGACTTTATATGCGCCACTAAGTTCTGATAGCTGGATTTGAACTCCTCCATAGAACTTCCGTCCAAAGAACTTGCCATGCCATATCCAATAATCGCGACATTGGGTTTAATATCTGAAATTTGCTTCTTTAATTGAATCCAGCCTTCGTTATCCGGCTCATGCCCGGCCTGACGAGTTCCTAACCCGTCACGCGCGATCCCAGCAGGATTATCACCAGTCCAACCAATATTACGAAAATAAAGCGACTTTCCTTGATTTTGAATTGTTAAACGGTGTTCAAGATAACCGTACTTTTGCATTTGCTCGATTAACCCATCACCAACAAATAAAATTTGATCACCTCCGATTAAATTCAGTTTTTTCTTCTTTGGTGGAAATGACTTGAGCTTACTTTTTGAACTCTGAGCAGACTTGCTTTTAACACTCTTATTAATATCAACTTTTTTAGCAGCCCCCCCTAAAGAAATTGGCTTAGACACTTTCTGCTGGTCAGGCTGAGGCAATTTTGGAGGCACTGGCGGCTGAGGCAATTGATATGCAAGACCATGAGAACAAGTAGCAAGCACTATAGTATAAAAAAGAAATCGAATTGCTTTCATTGTCAGATTTGATCTTTTTATTGAATGAGAATCGCCGCCTTAACCGCATCTGCCATCACCTTTGCACCGGCAGCATTTGGATGAATTTTATCAGGAAACATTTCCGGTTTATTACTCAGAACCGAATACATATCGATTATCGGTAAACCTTTACGAGCGGCCAAATCTCGTACTTTCGGAATTACTCCATCAACAACAACCTCTTCACTAATACCCCAACGAGTCTGATAAACCGGGGCAGGAGAACAAAGCCATATTTTAGGCTTAGCAGGGAGCGAAGCAAAATGGTCGATCATCGCTTCATAATCTAATACATACTCTTTACTATGCTTCCAGTTTTGCGGTTTGGTATCGTTAGTACCAAGCTTGATAACAACCACATGAGGATTAAAATCTGTAGCATTCTTGAACGCAGGCCGTTCCCAATAACTAAAGTCACCATTCTTCAACATTGTTGCACCACTAACTCCAAAGTTACGAACATCAAACTTTGACCCCAAAGATTTTCCCAGCATATGTGGGTAATTATAATTTTGGCGATCCTTAATCCCAGCCCCGTATGTTATACTATCCCCCACACAGGCCACACGGATTCGCCCACTAAAACCTTCCGGATTAATACCATTCGATCGTTTACCTACTATTGAAGTGCAGCCAGATGCTATCAGGACTAGCGATAATACGATATTCCCACATAAAAAACGCTTATTCATTTGAACTCCCCAATGAAACGAAATCCATCGCAAAGTGGCAAGCGCTTGGTTTTGCTTGGGAAGACTGCTTTTGAGCGTTAACTTATCCCCAGATGAAGGTATTTGTCACAGGAGGAGCAGGCTATATCGGCTCAATTTGTGTTGAGCAGCTAATTAACTCCGGACATGATGTTGTTGTTTTTGATAATCTGAGCGAAGGCCACCAAAAAGCGGTGGACAAAAGAGCTCGTTTCATTGAAGGCTGCCTTAGTGATCGAGAGACAATAATAAATTCTGTAGTCTCTAACAAATCCCAGATTATAATGCATTTCGCAGCTAATGCCCTAGTTGGCGAATCAATGGTTAATCCATCTAAGTATTTCAGAAATAATGTTGCTTATGGCATTAATCTACTTGATGCAGCAATCGAAGGAAAAGTTGAAAAATTTGTATTTAGTTCAACCTGCGCTACTTATGGAATACCTGAAGTAATTCCAATGTCAGAAAACTTGCCACTGAATCCAATTAACCCATATGGCGAGAGCAAGGTCATCTTTGAAAAACTATTACAATGGTATTACAAGCTTCACGGGTTAGAATTTGTTGCACTCCGCTACTTCAATGCCGCCGGCGCCAGTGAGAACTTTGGTGAACATCACCGAATCGAAACACATTTAATTCCTAATGTTCTCAAAGTCGCGCTCGGACAATCGAATCAATGCAAAATATTTGGCACGGATTACCCTACTCCAGATGGAACCTGCATTCGTGATTACATCCACATCTTAGACCTTGCTCAAGCTCACATGTTGGCAATGGAAAAAGGCAAGAATGGATTCTTCAATCTAGGCAATGGAGAGGGCTACTCAGTACGTCAAGTTATTAACACTTGCGAACAAATTAGCGGCACAAAAATAGCAACGGTTGAAGAATCTCGACGATCAGGAGACCCTCCTCGTCTAATCGCATCTGCACAAAAAGCATTAGAAGAACTTAACTGGAACCCTAAGTTTGGTTCACTAGAAAAAATTATCGAATCCGCTTGGGCTTGGCATAAAAAAAACCCAAATGGATATAACGTTTAAATCTCATGTCACCTAGCCAAAATTATTTATATAAATGCCAAGGATTAGTAGATACTGTTTCTAATCAGATTGATTCGATCCAGAAGGCCGCTGATTGGTTCTCTGAAACCATTCTATCAGACCGAATGGTTCACCTTTTCGGCTCAGGTCACAGTAGAATTTTAGTCGAAGAAATGTGGCCTAGATACGGTTCATTTCCTGGGTTTAATCCTATCGTGGAATTGTCTCTTACTTTCCATAACCAAGTTGTAGGAGCTAATGGCCAGCGCCAAGCTATGTTTCTTGAAAACACCCACGGGTTAGCCGAAAAGATTTTAAGAAATTACGACCTATCCAAAACAGATTCCGCATTAATTGCTTCTTCAAGCGGTTGCAATGTTGTCCCGATCGAAATAGCACAAATCTTTAGAGAAAAAGAAATAAATGTGGTAGCAATTATCAGCCGCAACCATTCAGAACCTAGCGAAAGCCGGCATAAATCTGGTAAAAAACTGCAGGACTTTGCTGATATAGTTCTTGATACCGGAGCCCCTATTGGAGATGCAATGACACAGATTGACGGAATTGAAACACCTGTTGCGCCAGGGTCTACCGTCGGAGGCTGCATGCTTATCAACGCTATTAAAGCTGAGGTTGCTGACCGCTTAACTAAAGCCGGACAACCCCCAAATGTGCTTACTGCTGCAGCAATAGTAGGGAAAAAGCAAGCTACAGAACTATTCGAAGCTGCCTACGACGAGCACTCACGCCGGCTGGCTAAACTGTACGAAAACCTCGGCAACAATTAACCCTTTGGCAAGCGTACACTTGAAGTGTTAAGCAAGCACTGTTTCAATCGCCTCATATGAAAGAGCAACCACTTCGAACCACTGTAATTGGTAGCTATCCCTTTCCTGGATGGCTTGAATTTGCCTGTAAAAATCTCAAAGAATTTGGCGATAACGATCGCGAAGAGATGATTGACGATGCCGTCATAGCAGCAATTCATGATCAAACTAACGCCGGACTAGACGTAATTACCGACGGCGAACAAACACGACTCGATTTTAATCTCTCTTTTTATGGATATCTTGAAGGCATTGAATTGGAATCAAAGTCACCACGACAGTTCGGCCCTCCCGCACACGATCAACGAGGTAAACACAAAATTTCCTCAGCCATCAAAGCCACAAACGGACTAGGGACTGTAGATGATTTCAATAGACTCAAACGTCTCAGCAATGGCAAAAATATCCAACTAAAAGCCAGTGTTCCTGGCCCATATACACTCTCAGGCAGACTACTAACCAACCAAGACCATTCAGACCGATGGTCAATAACTGAAAAACTAATTCCGATAGTCCGCAAAGAACTTGAAGAACTCGTTAAAGCTGGATGCCAAGAAATTACTGTCGATGAACCGTCTATGAGCTGCTATGCACACAAAGAAAACACAAAACGTTTTGTTGAAATATTCAATCAAACTGTTGAACCAATTGCTGGGAAATGCCGCCTGTCTACTCATCTTTGTTTTGGTAACTATAAAGGGAGGGCTGTCGGCTTACGTCGATATGAGCCTATGTTTCCTGAATTTATAGAATTTAATGTAGATGAACTGCACCTAGAAATGGCTAGTCGCGAATTTTCAGAAATCGAAATCCTAAGTGAAATCTCTAAAACTAAAGATGTCGCTGTTGGGGTCATAGATGTAAAGAGTTACTATATTGAAACGCCAGAAGATGTGGCTCAATCCGTTCGGAATTGCCTAAAATACGCACCAGCAGATCGACTTTCCTTCGCTCCTGATTGCGGACTTAGCCAAACCGCGCGTTGGGCGGCTAAGCAAAAACTGCAAAATATGGTAAAGGGAGTCGCACTTGTTAGGAAAGAACTAGGTATTAATGATTAAGCCACTTCTACAAGGCGAGGCATTCTTGGATGATGTACGGAACGCTTCACACAAGAAAGAGGAACTTCATATTTGGTGGCTAGGCCAAAGCGGATTCCTAGTTCAATGGCGCAATGAACATCTTCTCTTTGATCCATATCTATCTGATTCTCTTACCCATAAATATGCCTCTACAGACAAGCCTCACACTCGAATGACCGAACAGGTTATCGCACCAGAGAAACTCGATTTTATAAATGTTACAACCTCAAGTCATAATCATACCGACCATCTGGATTATGAAACACTAACATCTCTAATGCAGGTAAACCCCGAAATGGAATTACTCATACCCTCCGCTAATCAACAATTTGCGGCTAAGCGACTTGAGATGGAACCTGAACAATTACGACCCATTAACACTGGAGAATCCATACGATTGGGACACTTTGAAATTCAAGCCATCCCTGCTGCGCATGAAGAATTATCCACAGACGATCAAGGCCGGCACCACTATGTCGGGTACATTGCCAAAGCAGGCCCTTGGACAATCTATCATAGTGGAGACACTATTCCATATGAAGGCATGGAAAAAATATTAAGCCAATGGCAAATCAATGTGGCTTTACTCCCAATAAATGG
>Ga0115011_10001521_pt1 | contig 16676 bp, 9 predicted proteins | sample TroAtlMetagenome_2_FD_88705 | JGI IMG/M metagenome (GOLD analysis project Ga0115011, IMG submission 88705) | Marine eukaryotic phytoplankton communities from Atlantic Ocean - Tropical Atlantic ANT8 Metagenome | ecosystem: Environmental > Aquatic > Marine > Oceanic | place: Tropical Atlantic...
AAAAAGGTCACCAAGAAGGCAGCTAAAAAGGTCGCCAAGAAGGCAGCTAAAAAGGTCGCCAAGAAGGCAGCTAAAAAGGTCGCCAAGAAGGCAGCTAAAAAGGTCGCCAAGAAGGCCACCAAGAAGGTAGCTAAAAAAGCCACCAAGAAGGCAGCCAAGAAAGCCGGCGCCACCAAAGCGGAAGCTTCTGCCTCACCAGCCAATGCCAGCGCACCAAAGAAGAAGCTGGCCAAGGGCAAGAGCCGTATCGATACGCCTGAGATTCAGGAAAAGATGCGGGAGCTCATTAAGCTCGCCAAGGAACAGGACTATCTCACCTACGACGACATCCACGAGATTCTCCCCAAGGATCTTGTCGATCCAACCGACGTTGCTGCCATCCTCGATCGGCTGCGCAACATGGAGTTCAACATCATCGATTCTTCGGAGGTAGATCGATTCAAGGACAAGAAATCCTCAGATGATGCAGCGGAAGAAACGAAGGACCAGAAGCTCGATATTCTCGACGATCCGGTCCGTATGTATCTGAAGCAGATGGGGCAGGTCCCGCTGCTTACCCGGGAGCAGGAGGTCGAAATTTCCAAGAGAATTGAGGACGCCGAAATCTGCGTGCAGAAATTCCTCCATAAGTTCGGATTCACTGCGGATAGTTACCTCGCCCTTGCGGACAAGCTTCAGCGAGGCAAGGAGCGCTTCGATCGGGTCATTCTCGACAAGAAGATCGAGAGCCGCGAGCGCTACATGAAGACGCTCCCGAAGCTCTGTGATCAGGTGCGTAATCTCCATGAAGACACCAGTAAGATCTTCAAGAAATTAAGCGCCAAGTCTGTCAGAGGAAAAAAGAAGCTACTTACAAGCCTCGACAAGAACCTCACGACCCTTGCGCGCCTCTACAACCGGTTTTACTTCAAGCAGAAGGTTATTGAGGACTTTTGCGAGGAGGTCCGCGAAACGCAGACCAAGATCTGGCGCTACCAGCGCAAGCTCACTTCAAGACTTAAGGACAAGAAGGAGTTTGAGACCAAGCTGAAGGAACTCCAACTCTACTCCTGGCACGATCAGGAGCAGTTTGAATCAACCACCGGGGACCTGAATCACTGGCTGCGCGAAGCACATAAAGCCAAGACCGAAATGGTCGAGGCCAACCTCCGCCTGGTAATTTCTATTGCCAAGAAATACACCAACCGGGGACTCTCGTTCCTAGACCTGATTCAGGAAGGGAACATGGGGCTGATGAAAGCGGTGGAAAAGTTTGAATATCGCCGCGGCTATAAGTTTTCTACATACGCCACCTGGTGGATTCGTCAGGCCATCACCCGTTCGATCGCCGACCAGGCCCGGACCATTCGGATTCCGGTCCATATGATTGAGACGATCAACAAACTCATGCGGGTTCAGAAGCAGCTGGTTCAGGAATACGGACGGGAACCCACCCCCGACGAAATCGCTGAAGAAATCCACCTTCCCGTGGAGCGAGTGCGCGCAGTCCTCAAGATGGCGCAGCAACCCATATCACTCCAAGCCCCCGTTGGAGACAGTGATGACACCAGCTTCGGTGACTTCATTGAGGATAAGACTGCGGAAAACCCAATGGAGGAGGCTGGCTTCTCCATGCTGAAGGACAAGATCAACGAAGTTCTCGATACTCTTACAGAGCGGGAAAGAGAGGTTCTTGAGCAGCGCTTTGGACTCAAGGACGGCTATAGTCGGACTCTGGAAGAGGTAGGCCGTCAATTTCAGGTTACCCGCGAACGTATCCGGCAAATTGAGGCCAAAGCCCTCCGGAAGATGCGTCACCCAACGCGGATCCGTAAGTTGGAAGGCTTTATCGAGCTACCAAACATGTAGAGAATCGCGGGCTCCCGCTTGTCTACTGGAAATCTTATGCTCAATTAGGCATAGGAAATATTCCCCTCGTATCTGTGCCCCGGAGCCCGGACGCTGACCCGTCCTGGAAAGGCGAAAAGACCGAGGCTTCCCTTTCCACTCCAAAACTTCCCGGCACTCCTTCCAAATCTCGATTATCAATGAGCAGCTACGATGTCAGTGCAGTGCGCTCTGTTTTTCCAATCCTCAAGCATGAGGTTCATGGAAAGCCCTTCGTCTATCTCGACAACGCAGCAACCTCTCAGAAGCCGGAGGCCGTCCTCGACGTCAGCCGCCATTATTATGAGCGGCTCAACTCCAACATCCACAGAGGAACCCACTATCTCGCCCAGGAGGCTACCTTAGCCCACGAGAACGCACGTAAGCTCATCGCACGTCACCTCAATGCAAGTTCGGTGGAAGAAATCATCTTCACCAGCGGCGCCACCGACGGAATCAACCTCATCAGCTCCATCCTTGGATATTCTGGGAAAATAAAACCTGGGGACGTCATCGCGATCAGCAATCTTGAACATCATTCCAATACAGTGCCATGGCAGATGCTCTGCGAACGATCCGGGGCAGAGTTGGAAGTCATTCCAGTTACAGAGGAAGGAACCATCGATTCCACCGCCTTTGATCATCTTCTGGAAAAAACCTCAGGCCGGCTGAAAGTCCTCGCTCTGACCCAAATTTCAAACGCCTTCGGCACGATTCTTCCCCTTGCCCCGATGATAGATTCTGCCCACCGGGCAGGGGCCCTCGTGGTTGTTGATGGCGCCCAAGCCGTGCCCCACCTCTCCGTGGATATGCAGGACCTCGATGCAGACTTTTACGTCTTCTCCGGGCACAAAGTCTACGCTCCTACCGGCATCGGTGTTCTCTATGGAAAACGTGCACTTCTTGAGGACCTTCCTCCCTGGCGAGGTGGCGGGGAAATGATCCGGAAAGTGTCCTACGAGGGAACGACCTTCAACGATCTCCCCTACAAATATGAAGCAGGCACGCCCAATATTGAAGGTGCGATCGCCCTCGCTGCAGCTCTGGAATTTCTTAACGGGCTAGGTCTCCAGAATGTTTCAAGTCACGAAGATGAGATGATTCGGCGTGCTGCCAGCGCGCTCACGAGCATCAGGGGAGTTACCCTCTACGGGCCAAGTGACCGTTCCGGATCACTCTCCTTCAATATTGAAGGCATTCACCACTATGACCTTGGCACTCTTGTCGATAAGATGGGAATTGCCGTCCGCACCGGCCATCATTGCTGCCAACCCCTGATGGCCCGCTTTGGCGTTACCGGAACCCTCCGAGCATCATTTGGGTGTTTCAACAATGAGGACGATGTTAACCGTCTCGCTGAAGCCGTCGAAAAAGGAGTAGAAATGCTACGCTGATATCTCAGGCTCCTGTCCATAATTATTCTTCCAAAGATGACCATCACTGAACGTCAGGAACAGCTGCTTAAGGACTTGAGCCTGTTCCAGGATTGGACCGAGCGCTACGAATATGTCATCGGCCTCGGACGAAAGCTGACTGAGATGCCACAGGCAAGTAAAACCGAGGACAGGCTCATTGAAGGCTGCCAGTCCCAAGTCTGGCTCGAAGCCTACTGCGAAGATGGAGGCGTTTACTACAGGGCTGATTCAGACTCTCAAATCACGAAGGGAATGATCGCGCTCTTCATCCACTTCCTGGATGGCGAATCTCCGGAGAACATCCTCACTGCGGACTTTGCCTTCATAGAGAAAACAGGCCTTAAGGAGCATCTTGCCCCAACCCGAGCCAATGCCCTCAATCTTATGGCCCTCCAGATGAAGCAACGTGCTCTGGATTTTGCCGGGGGCACCGATTGAGGCCTCCAGGGCGAGAAAAGTGCACTCGGGCAGAGGCTGCAGCAAGGACTGTGCTCTCCTCGCCCTTAATCCCGGTTGAGCCACCGCAGCATGGCCTCCGCCGAGCGCAGCGAGATCCCCGGAAGGCCTGCAATCTCTTCCGCGCTTTTTCCACGAATCCGGCTCACTGAGCCAAACTCTGCGAGGAGAGTTGCCTTCCGCTTTGGAGAGATCCCCGGACAATCGTCCAGCAAGGACTCCTTCATTCGTTTACGGAAGAGGAGTTCGTTGTAATTATTGGCACAGCGATGAGCTTCATCCCGAATTCTCTGAAGAAGTTTGAGCGCGCCCACCTCATGACCCAGGACGAGAGGATCACTTTCTCCCGGCCGGAAGATTTCCTCTCGTTTCTTCGCTAACCCAATGATCGGTAATTCGTGAAGCCCGAGGCGCTGCAACTCGCCCGTCGCGGAGCTCAGCTGACCCTTTCCTCCGTCCACGATGACAAGGTCGGGCAGGGTAATCGGCGCTCTCCCCTCTTCTGCGAGACGGCGCATGGACTCGATGATGCTTTCCTGACTATCGGCTACCTCAGGATTTGCCCTCGCTCCCTGCTGAAGAATGCGAGCGTAGCGACGTCTAATGACTTCCGCCATGCTCGCGAAGTCATCCTGTCCTTCAACTGTCCTTACCCGATAGCGTCGATAGTTCTGATTGTCCGGCACCCCATCAACGAACCTGACCATGGAGCCGACAATATGATTACTGCTGACATTTGAGATGTCGAAACACTCCATTACCTTTGGTGAAGCGGGAAGTTGCAGCAGCTCTGCCAGCTCGGCCAGGTCGTCCAATGGCTTCACGGTAGTTGGGACTCCTCGTCCTCTTGAAAACTGCCGCGTCGGATTGAGAGTCCGCTCCAGGTTTTGCACGATGTCTCTTAATCGAGCCGCCCGTTCAAAATCCATACGGGCCGATGCTCCCTCCATTTCGGTAACCAGAGATTTCAAGCGCTCCCTTCTCCCCCGACCCTCCAGCAAGGCACTCGCCTGCTCCACTTGCTCCAGGTAAGCCTCACGGTTGATATTTCCGACACAGGGAGCGCTACAATTTCGTATTACGTCCGCGCTGCAGTGCTTGTGCTCTTTTTCCCCCGGCTTCCTGCTCCGGCAACTTCGGAGACCGAACTCCTTGTTCAACCATGCAATCGTACCACGCAGAGCACCTGAATGAGCAAATGGACCGAAATAGCGTGCCCCATCATCTTTTTTCAGCCGAGTCAGGACAAAGCGAGGCCATGGATCCGATGGGTTAATCTTTGCAAGCAGGAAGCGCTTGTCGTCCCGAAAGCTGACGTTGTATCTCGGTCGGTATTGCTTGATCAGCTTGCCCTCGAGCAGAAGTGCCTCCTGTTCGTTTCGAACAAGGTGGATCTCAAAATCCCATATTGCCTCAAGAAGAGCCCGGGTCTTGTGATCCGCGCTCTGACTTCTCGAGGGCATGAAGTGGTTTCCCAGCCGCTTGCGGAGGTCACGGGCTTTTCCCACGTAGATGACCGACCCAAGCCTGTCCAGCATGAGGTAGACACCCGGTTGATGCGGGATGTCCCCAAGCCGGGCTCTCATGTCTGGACGCGCTTTCATCTCTCGCCGGCATTTTAGCGCAAACAAGGGACAACGCAAAGAGACGACATCATGACAAGCAGGGCGTATTACCGGCAAGAATACCAAAATCAGCACCCTGAAGCCCCTGAGTGCCCGATTTGAGGCATGATTATGCACCTGAACAGCAGCCCCCGTGCTTGAACGTTGATATCGAGCAGATACAATCGTGTCGCCTCATGAACCGCACTCTGCTCTTTGTCCTCTCCTTGCTGGCAGCCACAGGCGGCGCCCTGGGAGCTGAAGAGCCGGGAGACACAACGAAAGTCAACATCCTCGAAATTATCAAGGAGGGCGGACTGATGATGTGGCCACTCGGAGCCCTTTCTATCGGGGCCCTCGTTCTCATCCTTCTCCTTTTTTTTACGATCAATCGCCGCAACGTGGTCAATGACCGGTTTATGCGCGTGGCGGAGAGCCTTATTCGGAAGCGCGACTACCTTGGACTGGCTGGATACGCTCACCGGAGAGGCGAATGCATTGCGCGTATCACCCAAAAGACCTTCGATTTCGTCACCAAGAACCCCGAGGCGAAATTCAACGAGATTCGGGATGTGGCAGAGGCCGAGGGGTCCCGCCAGGCCAGCACCCTCAATCAACGCATCAGCTACCTGGCGGATATTGGAGCAATCGCGCCGATGGTCGGCCTGCTGGGAACCGTATTCGGCATGATTCGGGCCTTTCTTGAAATTAACACTGGAAACGTTGAAGTAGTGCGCCAGATGAAACTTGCAGGCGGGGTCGCTGAGGCCCTCGTAACTACTGCCAGCGGACTCTCCATAGGGATCCTCGCCATGATTTTCTACTCCGTATTCCGGGGTCGGGTTCAACGCTACCTCACCGAGCTGGAGGCTGCAGCAACGCACCTTCTCGCTCTTCTGGGATCTCAGTTCCAGCAGTCGGAACGCTACAGACCGGATAAGAAAGCGCCAGCGCCAGCGCCCGCAGATACTTACCAAGTTCCCCGGAGTCAAAGACCGGCTCCAGCCCGCCCTAGCCAGTCTGACCCACCAGGCGCATGACCCAAGGCGATCACTCGCAGGATGAAATTCAAGTCTCCAAAGCCTCCTGAGAGCGTCATTCAATTGGCGCCTATGATTGATATCGTTTTCCTGCTCCTGATCTTCTTCCTCGTGACATGGCAATTCTCCCGCTCAGAACAGGATAGCAAAGTAAAGGTTCCAACCTCCAGCCAGGGCAAAGACGAAACTCGTGCTATCAGCGAGATCAATGTTAACATCCGCCAGAGCGGCGAACTGGTAATCAATGGCGAGGTCCTTACAGAAAAGCAACTTCTCACCAAGCTTCGCGCAATTGTTGAAGTCTATCAGAACCAGCCAGTGAGACTGCGGGGAGACGGGGAGATCACCTATCAGACCCTCATGGGAGTGATCGACATTTGCCAACAGGCCGGCATCTGGAATATTTCCTTTGCCACTCGCAGGCCAAACTAACCTCCATGGGTCATGAATGCTTGAAATTAAGCGTTTTTCCCACGACCTTTCCCGGTCCAAGGTCCTAGTTCCTTCCCTCATGCGTAGTCTCTACAACCTTTCACCCCTGATCCGGGCAGGACTGATTGTGAGCCTCGTGCTAGCAGGTGAAGGGAGAAGTCAGGATCCAAGCCTGTCACCGGATCCGCCTCTACCGGCTGGGAGCCAGCCCTTGAAGGCTGATCCATCCACGGACCTCTTTGAACTCGCACTGCAATCCTACCGGGAAGCGGGAGAGACCAAAAACTCCCAGCGCAGGAATGACACCTACAGTGCCGCCGCTCGACAATTGAACCGCTTCTCCTTGAGGTTCAAGGATCACCCCGATGCGATCAAGGCCGTATATTACCGGGCAATCTGCTACCAGAAACTTGATAAACGAGAGGACTACCTCGCAGGCCTCGATGAAGTTCTTACCTTGAAGAGGACAGGAGTTCTGGTCGGGGCAGCCGCATACCAGAGAGCTCTCGAGCATTACAAGAAGGAGCAGTATGCAGAAGCAGAACCTCTTTTTCAGATCGCGGCCTCAGAGTCTGACGAAGTCACCTATCGCCACCGCGCATTGTACATTCGTGCGCTCTGTTTTGAAAAACTAGAGAAAGAAAAGGAGACCGTTTCCTCTCTCAAGGCCATTCTTGCTGACGCCGGATCTCCCTACCAGCCTCAGGCTGAGCGTGTGCTCGCACACCACTACCTGCAAGAGGGAATGAATGAGGAGGCCCTCGCCCACTTTATCCACCTGTCGGAGTCCACGGATAAGAAGACGCGAGCTGATGCAATCCTGCAGTGTGCTCAGCTCGCTCGACAACTTGGCAAACGGAATTTCGCCCGGAAATATTTCGAAGAAATTCTAATCACCCCGGAGCTCGAACAGTGGCATGGGGAATCACAACTAGCACTGATGAGTGAGGCCTCTCTGGATGCGAGACACGGGGACGTGATCAACTACTACGAGCAAGGCGATTATCCACTCAAGGAAGAGCCTCGTGGCAGACGGCTTCAAATTGCGGCCACGTCCTATGCCGCTCTGGGTGCGGAAAAGAAATCAACGGCTCTCCTGCGAAAGCTTGCTTCAATTTCACCTGACGACCTCACAGCCCTGGAGGCAAGCTACCTCGTCCTTTCCAGGGAATATCGCAACAATGACGAGGGCCATTCTCGGCAGCTTACAGCCTTTCTTCAGCGATTCGCAGAGAAACATGAAAGCGATCCCCGCATCCATAATGCCCGTTTGATGCTCGCGGAGAGCTACCACGAAGGCAATCAATACGCTCTCGCGGTTGCCACCTACCAGGCCATTGATCTCACTCATATCGACTCACAAAATCATCCCGGATTGCTCTACAGAATGGCTGACGCACAGCTGAGAGCAGGAAATAAGGAGGCAGCCTTAACCTCTTTTAACCGCTTCATCAGAGAGCACCCCAACCACCCCCAGATGAATAGCGCCATCGTGAATCGAGCAGAAATCTTCCTCGAAAAGGATGATACGGCCTCCGCTCACGAGGAGTTCGACCGGCTGATCAAACAGGCAATTCAGGGCTCACCACAGGAATACGCATGGGCGCAGAAAGCCATTCTTTACAAGAATACAATCGATGCCCCAGGAGATGACGAGGACCGCCTTCACAACCTTGGGAAATTTGCTGAGTGTCACACCCGGCTTATCGCGGATTTCCCGGAAAGGGAGAGTTTAAAGCAGGATGCCTCTCATTTCTGGCTCGGTTGGGCACTCTACCGCCTCGACCAGTTCGCTAAATGCATCAGCCCCTTCCAGCGGGCCCAACAAGGCAAAGCGAACTCTCTGCACCGAAGCTCCACCTTGCACCTCGCACTCGCATATTACCACCTCCAGAAAAAGACAAACCTCCAACAGGAACTCGACGTTCTCCTGAGGGACTATAAGGACGAGAAGATCCCACGACCCGTCTTCGCGTGGCTGGGAAATACCCTGCATGATGACCGCAACTACGAGGAGGCATGGAAGTACTTAAGCCTCGCTATTACTCCTGATGAGCCCAGCAAAACCAAGTTACGCACTTGGCGCGCCGCCGGAGGAAGCGCCTTGGAATCTGGAAATCATGAGGCGGCCCTGCGACCACTGACCATTGTCCTCGCGGTCGAGGAAAACGACTATAGGAAAGCGGAAACCCATTTCATGATCGGTCGAGCCCTCCTTGCTCTCGAAAAACCAGAAGAGGCGAGGAGCTCTACGGAAGCCTGTCTCGCTCTCAAACCCCAGGGCGACCTCAACCCAAGGGCCCGACTACAGCTCGGAGAAATCGCCATGGCCTTTGGCGATCCTGACACTGCCGTACAGTATTTTGTTCCCGTCGTAGAGCTCTACAGCAAAGATCCGGAGATGGCTGCGATAGCACTCGGACATGCCATCAGCGCTCTTAAGCTCAAGGACACTCCCGAGTCGTTGAAGATCGCACAACGTTACCGGATGCGCCTCGAGGAACTCCGCAAGACGACCCGGGCCGCTTCCCGTGATTGATCTCCCTTCATCGCAAACACGCTCCCCGCTTTCAACGTGCACCTCGTAAGAAACCCTGTCATCCGGCTCCTCTTGGTGACCTTGATCCAGCTAGCTGGGATCAATCTGAGCCCGGCCCAGGCCCCTGGAATTATCGCCCCACCCGGGACTGATTCGGAGCTCTACCACCGTGCCAATCGTTATTACGGTTACGCTGAGGACAGTCGGGATCTCGACGACAAACGGAGAGCATACCGAATGTCTATTCCCCTCTTTCGAGAGTATCTCTCCCAAAGGCCGGGAGAAGAGCTGGTCCAGCAGGCCAGCTACAAACTCAGCATGGCCCTCCTTCTTACCGGAGACAGGGATGGCGCTGAGCAGGGATTTTCCTCGGTCATACAGCGCTTCAGAAGAGGTACATGGGTGGCTCTCTCTGCCTACCGTCTTGCTGCTCAGCTCTATAACCGGCAGGATTGGTCGGGTGCTGTTCCCTACTTCAAGGTAGCGGCGAGGGAAGCGACCAAGGACGAACTGGCCCACAAGTCCATTTTCTACGAATCTCGATGCCTCCAGATGGCTGGAAAAACCGAGGAGGCCATCACACGCCTTGGAGATATCGTCAAAAACAGCTCCAACCCCTATCGAGACTATGCCCGCCTCGCAATGGGCGAGCTCCACGCCCGTGCGGGCAGACATGAGCAAGCGCTTGAAGCTTTCGAAGCTCTTCTCGTTCCCTCAGTTGCTCCACAGGAGCGCGCGCAAGCACTAGTTGCTGCTGGTGTCTCAGCGTCCAAGCTGGGACAGGAGGCCAAAGCCCGAGGGTTTCTTGACAGCACGATCAGCTCGACCGGGATTCAACCGAAATACAAGTCCCGAGCACAGCTTGCCCTCATGCAGATGTCCTTCGCCAGTGAGCAATACGAGGAGGCGGTCAAGGCGTTCGACGCGGGTGAATACCCGGGGGAGCGCAGCGTTCTCGCAAATATCTACCTCATCGCAGGACGGTCCTTCGTTGCCCTGGACCGGCATCAGGAAGCAATCGCACAATTCTTCAACTCTGAGCGTCTCGCCCTGAGCGTTAAGCCCGAGCCTCTCAGAAAGATCGGATTTGAGGCAAGCTATCGCCGACTGAACTGCTTTTACAGTATCAACGGCGCGAACATACCGACTCAGGTAGACGCCTTCGCGGAGGCCTATGAGGAGGAGAACCTTGGAAGCCCGTGGCTCCACAAAGCACTTCTCATGAAAGCGGAGACTCTTTTTCACGAGGCGGATGTCAGCCGGGCGGCAATCGCCTACAATGAGGTCAATCCTTCCGCCCTACCCGTAGAGATGAGAGCCGACGTCTACTTTAAACGAGGGTGGTGTCTTGCAGACACAGGTGAATATGGGCGGGCCGCACAGAATCTCTCGAGCTTTCTCGCAACCTTTCCTGATCATGAACGCTTCAGTGAGGCCCTCGCCAAGCGTGCACATGCCTACATCAAGATTGGTGACCGGAAATCTGCCCTGAAGGATCTTCAGATTCTCCTCGAGCGCACACCAGAATCTGACCTCGCCTCCTTCGCATACCAGTATTGCGGAAAAATCCACCGGGACGAGCAACGTTGGCCTGAGATGATCGTCAGCTACCAAAAGCTTCTAGCCTTGCCCGGGGCAGAGATCGATCAGAAGTCGAGAGCCGATGCCCAGTATTGGATGGGATGGGGTTACTACAAGCAGCAGAAGTGGACAAAAGCCATCACACATTTCAAGGAGGCAAGAGCCCTTCTTCCTGCGCGCTATCGCGAGCCAGCTGGCGTGCACATCGTACTCGCGGCGTATTCTCTCCTCGACTCCGATCAGCTCAAGGAAGGAGTCGATCAACTCCTCTCGGATGCTCCGCACCAGCAGTTCCCAACCCGCATGCTGACCTGGCTCGGACTGGAGCGATTTTCAAAGGGCGATTATGATGCTGCCAACCGTTTCCTCGGACTTGCAACCACTCCGGAAGCGCCTACCCAAACCGACACCCTCGTATGGCGCCACCTGGCCAAGGCACGTCTTGAAACACGGGACTTCGAAGGCGCTGCTGCAGCGCTGGAGATTCTTCTCTCTCTCGATCAGGAAGACTTTTGGAAAGCAGATGCTCTCCTTGATAAGAGCCACGCATTGATTGGACTGCAGAAGTGGGAAGAGGCCCAGTCCTCTGCCGGGGGAGGAATCACCCTGAACCCCTCAGGCACAGTCCAGGCAGGGCTTTACCTTGCCATTGGAGATATCGGTATGCACCGGATGGACTATGAAACCGCTGCCGCAAACTATCTCAAGGCATCCAAACTGTTCATCGATGATCGGGAAATTAAGCCACTGGGCCTCCTCCGGGCAGCCGAAGCGATGGAAAAAGGAGGCAAACTGGAAAGGGCAACCCAGATCCGAAAGCAGCTCCGGGAAGAATTCCCCTCCTGGAAATCACCGGAGAGCTAAAACTTTCAATCCTACACACCCGTCAGGCCAAACCGCAGTCGGGCGGGATACGGGAAATGTTCCGCTTTCCGGGCTTCCTCCCGAGGAAGACCTCTCTGGAAGAACTAAAATCGTCATTTTGGTTGCCAGATCATCCGAAGGGCTTATTAAAATTCAACGCCTCGCTGCGACCGTTTTTACAGGATAATTGATCCTCCACTACCCCCTGCCCAATGACCGTAAACCCGATCCTTGTCCCGATTGCTGGAATCGTCGGATTGATCATCGCATTCATTCTGCTGTCGCGAATTGTCCGATATTCGGGGGGCGAGGGTAAAGTCGCCGAAATCGCCGAGAAGATTCACCGGGGAGCAATGGTCTTCATGAAGCGGGAGTTCCTTCTCATTTCTATTTTTGCACTGGTGATCGGGGGCGCTCTCTTCTTCTTCCAGAAGCAGGAATATGGCCGACAACAGTCACTGGCATTCTTTCTCGGCGCTCTCTCCTCCTCTATTGCTGGATTCATCGGAATGTATACCGCCACCAAGGCGAATGTCAGAACAACCCTGGCAGCCAAGAATGAGGGCGCGGCCAAGGCTCTCACTATCGCATTCTTTGGTGGCGCAGTGATGGGCCTGACAGTGGCCTCGATGGGTCTGATCGGACTGGGAGGGCTTTTCGCCTTCTTCAAGGACCACCATGAAGTCGCCGAGATCATGGAGGGCTTTGCCATGGGAGCCTCGCTGGTTGCCCTCTTCTACCGAGTCGGGGGCGGAATCTTTACCAAGGCTGCTGACGTTGGCGCTGACCTGGTCGGTAAGGTCGAAGCTGGCATTCCTGAGGATGACCCGAGGAATCCGGGAGTGATCGCGGACAATGTCGGCGATAATGTAGGCGACGTTGCTGGGATGGGCTCAGATATCTTCGAATCCTACTGCAACGCACAGATCGCCACCCTCGCAATCGCAGCAGCAGTGGGGGCCCGGGCCATCAATTCTGCAGATGAACAAGCCGTCGCCTTCATGGAGAAAATCGGCGCTGCTCCCGGGCAAAAAGGAATGGAGCAGCTCATGCAACTCCCCCTTCTCCTTACCGCTGTCGGGCTTCTCTGCTCTCTCCTCGGTATTCTGATCGTAAAAAGCCTGGCCGGCAAAAATGCTGCCGAGGCTCTTCGGTTTGGAACAATCGGTTCTGCGATTCTCTATATCGGGGCATCGTTTGGCCTCGCCAGCATGCTTGGGCTGAGCCCCAATGTGGGACTCTGCATTCTATCCGGTGCGGTAGGAGGAATCATCATCGGACTCATCACCGAGCACTTCACCGGTGGTAACCCCGTCAAGGAAATCGCGCGTCAGGGCGAAACAGGAGTCGCTACCATCATGATCGCAGGTCTCTCGGTCGGCTTGAAATCTGTTGCTATTCCTCTACTCACGATTGCCGCTACCATTTATGTCTCTTTCGAGTTTGCCGGCCTCTACGGCGTAGGAATGGCCGCCGTGGGCATGCTGGGCACAGTAGGCATTACCATGGCTATCGATGCCTACGGACCCGTAGCCGACAACGCAGGTGGAATAGCCGAAATGGCAGCCATGGGTGAAGAGACGCGCAAAATCACCGACGGTCTTGATGCGGTAGGAAATACCACCGCCGCGATTGGAAAAGGGTTTGCCATTGGTGCAGCTGGGCTCTCAGCCCTCGCCCTGACCACCGCTTTCATCCAGAAGACCGAAGTCGTCCTAAACCTGAGCCAACCGGAGATCCTGCGCACTTTCTTCGTGGGCGTGTTTATTGGCGGAGTTGTGCCCTTCCTTAACGGAGCGATCACCATGGACGCCGTCGGCCGGGCAGCCTTTGACATGATTTCTGAGATCCGGCGGCAATTCCGGGAAATTCCCGGCCTTCTCGAGGGCACTGGTGAGCCCGACTCAGACCGCTGTGTGGATATTGCCACAAGAGCCGCTACGAAGCGCATGATTCTGCCTGCTCTCTTGGCAGTGGGAACTCCTGTGGTAGTTGGCTTCGGCTTCGGGGCTGATGGCGCGACGGCTCTTGCAGGGACACTCTGTGGAGCGCTGCTGGGTTGCATCCTCCTCGCCCTGATGATGTCCAACGCTGGCGGGGCATGGGATAACGCCAAGAAATATGTCGAGGATGGACACTTCGGCGGCAAGGGCGGAGAAACCCACAAGGGTTGTGTAGTTGGTGATACTGTCGGCGACCCTCTCAAGGACACCTCAGGGCCGTCGATGAACATCATGATCAACGTGATGGCAATCGTCAGTATCGTGATCGCCCCGCTTCTCGCCTGAAAACAGACCGCTTGGAAACCCTCAGACAGGAGGGGCGGTCTCTTCCTCTTCCGCGCCCTGCGCGCGGACCAGGTTCGCTACTAGCGGCTTCAGGGTGAGTCCCTGCACCGCAATAGAGAAAATCACTATCACATAAGTCGCCACAAGGATCACTTCCCTGTGCTCGCTACCCTTGGGTATCGCGAGGGCCAGAGCTACAGAAATCCCCCCTCGGATCCCTCCCCAGGTCAGAACCCGCACCACCCCGGGAGAAAATTTCCGTTTTCGTTTCAACAGCATCACAGGCACCGAAGTAGCCGTAAAGCGGGCGCCCAGAACAACCACAATGAGGACTGCACCGGCAGCAATAGCCTTGCCCGAAAAATCAACTACGAACAATTCCAGTCCGATCAGGAGAAATAGGACCGCGTTTAGAATCTCATCAACAAGCTCCCAGAAGGTATCAAGATGCTCCCGGGTCTTATCACTCATCGCGAAGCTACGCCCGTGATTACCCATCAAGAGGCCAGCAACGACCATCGCTAGCGGACCGCTCAGATGCCATTGAGAAGCCAGCCGATATCCAGCCACAACCAGCGCCAGAGTGATCAGGATTTCCATCTGGTAGTTGTCGATCGAGCGGAGCATGAAATATGCCCCCAGCCCGAGGACAAATCCCCACAACATCCCACCACCCGCTTCGACCAGAAACAACCGAACCACATCCCCTGCACCCGAAATACCGTGATCCCCTTGACCTCCGACTGCAATTCCGAGCAGCGCAAGAAACACCACGACTCCGACCCCATCGTTGAAAAGCGACTCTCCCGTAATTTTTGTCTCGAGGGATTTTGGAGCGCCCGCTGTCTTAAGAATCCCAAGAACCGCTACCGGATCTGTCGGCGAAATGAGTGCCCCGAAGACAAGGCACCAGATGAACGGAACCTCGAATCCGAACAGCGGCAGAAGAAGCCAAGTGGCACCACCGACAAGAAACGTCGAAAGAATCACTCCGAAACTTGCCATGATTGCTACCACCTTCTTCTGGTCCAGAAGGTCTCCAAGGTTGACGTGAAGGGCACCCGCAAAAAGGAGGAAACTAAGCATCCCCTCCATCAAAGCCTTGTTGAAATCAATGGATTCCACGAACCGGTCTGCTGCTTCCGGCAAGAGAGGTAGGGCATCCCGGAGAACCAGCAGCATAACACTGGCCAACAACCCGATTAGCATGATTCCGATCGTGGTGGGCAGTTTGAACAGCTTCAGGTTCAGGTAGCCAAAAATAGCAGCGAGAACGAGAAGGACAGAGACAAGATCAAGAAATTCCATGAGATTACATTGTTTTGAGATTCCGAGCAGGCCCTCGGGGAAGAGCCTCCTTTTATTCAGGATTGGTGGGCGAATCGGAAAATCCGAATTTGTTGCCGACCGCTGACCATCCAGCGGAGAGCACTTCATCTATGATAACCTGATCAGGACCGGAATCCTCTGCGAATCGAATTTTCACGATAAAGGCACGAGGTTTTCCCTCCTTGTCACCATACTGGACCAGTCTCTTTTCCACCTCGGAGCGGCGTGCCGCATACCCGAAGAGTGTCTGCTTACGGTCAGGGGACTGGAGCCGGAAAGAGAGCCATTCACGCTCATCCACGAATCCATAGTTGTAGTATTGAACCCTCGAGCAAAGGACTCGGAAGAGGACCGGCTTCATGGGGCGAGCCTCCCGTATTTCCTCCCAAGTCATCTCGGAGTATCCAACCCAGCTCTCCCAGTCGACCCGATAGCCATTCTCGCCATATTGAACAGTAATCGGCCTGCGACTATTGTCAGAAAAAACGACATCGGTGGCCCAGAGGTCTCCATGTTTCACGAGACGTCCACCAGCAGCTACCAATTTCGCCACCTTGGGCGTCAACTCGCGGGTCTGATAATAGTCTCTGATCCTATCCTGCTGGTAGCGATCCCGAAGGGTAACAGCGAGAAGCTCGTCCACGGTCGTAGCCCCTAAAAATCTCTCGACCACCTCCGTCATTGCAGCCACCTCGGCATCAATATCCGCCGTCCGCAACTCTTTCACAGATACCCCTTCTTCATCATCCGTCCCTACAACTATCCCTTCTCTCGAAAGCAAGGCATCTTCGAAAGAGCTCCCTTCCTTCCCTTTATCCAGATCCATCAGAAATAGAATCATTACCCCAGCGATCAGGACAACAGCGACCACCCCCCCAAAAAGCACTATCTTCAGGGAACTCCGCCGGCCGCTTTCTGCAGACTCCCTGGTGGATTCCGAGTCCCAGTCAAAACTCTCCGAACGCTCTCTGCTTTTGACCACCTTCCGGCGTCTTTTTCTTCTCGGACCAGTTCTTTCCGTTCCCGGAGATTTCATTTCTGAGGATTCCTCGCTCCCATCCCTGTTCACTACCACATCAGCCTTCCGAAATTCTTGCCCAACGCCTCTGTTCACAATCACATCGGCATTGCGGAATGACTGCCTGGCGCTTCTGGCAGCTGCGACCTCAACCTGTTGGCTGTCCTCCTCCTTCACCTTCCTTGCTGGAAGCTCGCCTGCCAAATTAAGGCCAACCTGAACCTTTGGTCTCGACGCCGCAGCA
>Ga0115011_10001523_pt1 | contig 16668 bp, 21 predicted proteins | sample TroAtlMetagenome_2_FD_88705 | JGI IMG/M metagenome (GOLD analysis project Ga0115011, IMG submission 88705) | Marine eukaryotic phytoplankton communities from Atlantic Ocean - Tropical Atlantic ANT8 Metagenome | ecosystem: Environmental > Aquatic > Marine > Oceanic | place: Tropical Atlantic...
ATCATGCAGCTGGTTCATATCACGTATACGAACGTCATTATCGAATGATGGATCTTATTATCAACAACTATCGTAAGACTCATCGAAAAAATTATCCAGATTTGAAAACTTACAAATTACAAGATACAATAACAAGTGTCGACATCTTGCCACATGCATTGTCGCTTCAAGACATCACCCTCGAACAAATTAAATCACACACCAAAGAAATTATGGAGTTAATCTATGTCTAATATATTAGAACAAGCTAATAAAATTATCAATCAAAGATCAGAAGAAAAGGAAAGGCAATATGGGCCAATGGGAGAAGGTTTCGAGAGAGCTGCACTCATCGCAAGTGGCATGTCTGGCAAGGAATGGACAGCACATGACATGTTCATCGCAATGGTTGCCCTTAAGTTCTCTCGGCAATCGTACAATTTCAAAGAAGACAATTTGTTGGATGCCGTGGCCTACATTGGTGCTTGGCAAAACTATATAAATGATACAAAACCAGACCATGCAGGACCAGATTCTCCAAATGAAGTTTCAAGCCCAAAGAGCTATGGAGAATTTTCGATAACCCCAGATAAAGAGGAGACAACAAATGCATCAAAGGAAAATATTAAGAAAGAGCTTCTTACGGAGACAGACTCGAAGGAGTATTTTGAGGAAGAGGATACGCAGGACTCACCGGTATCGGTTGCGGAGAACCCGTATACTTCATCGATCTCTGACCCGAGAGCTCTCATAAACGCACTTACTAAATTAGGAGAAATACAATGAAAATAGCAAAAGTTAGAAATGTGAAAACACCAACAAGAGGCACGACAGGATCGGCAGGAATCGATTTTTATGTGCCAAACGATTATCCACCTAATCTATGCACTATAGAACCGGGAGATCGATATTTTATTCCATCTGGGATCAAAGCAAATGTACCTGAAGGTTTTGCACTCATTGCGATGAATAAAAGCGGTGTTGCTATGAAGAAGGGCTTGATGGTAGGTGCTTGTGTAGTTGACTCAGATTACCAAGGCGAAATTCATTTGCATCTAATAAATGCTTCTACCAAACAAGTGACGATTGAACCAGGAGAGAAATTGACTCAATTCTTGTTGATACCTGTGAATCATTGCGAGGTAGAAACAGTACAAGAGTTTGCTTTGTTCGAAGAAGAAACAACTCGAGGCTCTGGAGGATTTGGATCTACGGGGGACAAATGAACGAATACTTAGTGACAGGGGGATTCGGCTTTATCGGGTCCCATTTAGTAGAGGAATTACTTAGAGATGAAAATAATAGAGTGTGGATCATTGATGATTCTTCCAATTCAGTTTGGAACCCTCGCAGGGGAAGAATAGATGCCAACGAACAAATCAGAGACCTTATGGTCCAACTTATGGCAGGCTATGAAGTCGCTGATGATCCTCGTGATCCTCGTTTGGTTTGTGTTGGAGGTGATTTTGCCCATCGTAATGTTCTTGAGCTCGTACGTTCTGCTCGGTTTTCTTGTGTTTTTCATTTGGCTGGGCATTGTAGTGTAGCACAGTCAATCGACAGACCACTGGACTATCTAGAGCACAACGTTACGAAAACCTTAGAGCTTGCAAAAGCATGTGCGGAAGGTCACACACGAATTATCTTTTCATCGAGTGCGTCTGTTTATGGTCAGCTTGACACAGCTTTACCTATTGAAGAATCTACAGCAATGGTTCCTACAAATCCATACGGCGCAACAAAGATGACAGTCGAGAATTGGTTTCGTATATATAAGGAGTTGTACGGATTAGACTATGTGGCATTGCGTTATTTCAACGTTTATGGACCAAGACAGCGAGCTGGCAGTCCTTATGCTGGTGCCATAGCTAATTGGGTGCATGCTATTTGGATGAAGAAACCACTGATTGTGTATGGCGATGGAGAGCAAACGAGAGACTTCATACATGTGAATGACATTGTTAGAGCGAACATCAAGGCGATTGGTGCTCCTATAACTAAATTCCACACGTACAATGTTGCGGCTGAGGACAGAACGTCTTTAAATACAGTGCTGACTCTGCTAGGGCAAATGTCTAGACATAAGTTTATAGTCAAGTATGAAGATGCTAGACAGGGCGATGTAAAAGATTCTATCGGAAATAATGTGAGAGCTAAAGTTGCGCTAGAATGGGAGCCAGACACAAATCTCTACGATGGCCTCTTGTCCCTTCTTATGTGGCGTGGCGTAGAATGTAAAATCGAATAACAATGAGTACAATAATTACAATGTTATATAACGGAGATTTATTATGATGGAACCTTCTTCAGTAAACGTAGTGATATACCATGCGAATTGTAACGATGGATTTGGTGCTGCATATTCAGCATGGAAACTTCTTGGTAATCGAGCAGAGTATCACGCAGCTTCACATGGTTCACCACCGCCAGACGTGACAGGAAAGAAAGTAGTGATACTTGATTTCTCATACGATAACGCCACAACCAAGGCTCTAATCGAACAAGCCGAAGAATTATGGGTTATCGATCACCACAAATCAAACATGGTCGAACTACACGACATCTCAAACACTCATTTTGACATGACAAAGTCAGGTGCAATGTTAGCGTGGGAGTTCTTCCACCCTGGCAAAGAAGCACCAAAGTTTATTAGCTATATACAAGATCGTGATTTGTGGCAATGGGAGCTAGCATATTCGAAAGAATTCTCCGCAGCCTTCGATATGGTACCGTGGAACTTCGATGAATACGAAAAGTTCGAAGACGATAGCGTATTTGATGATGCGGTGAAAAGAGGCTCATATATCCTCGCATATTCTAAGACTGTGATCAAGAAAGTGTGTGACAAAGCAACACAACGCAAGTATGATGGCAAAGATGTGATGGTCGTAAATTCATCACATTGGATGTCCGAGATTGGTGCAACGCTCGCTAAAGATTGCGATTTTGCTATGATATGGTACTACGATCATGAGAGCCTAATGTATAAGTGTTCACTTCGAGCATTCCACGATACAATGGATGTTTCAGAGATAGCGAAAAGTTTTGGCGGTGGAGGACATAGAAAAGCTGCAGGATTTGTTCTTCCAAAAAGCACACATCCAGACTCAATCTTCGACGTCGATGAAGAGTCATCAGAAGAATGTGTCCTACCCGATGGAGCATATGGTGCAGACTAGACCAGACTGGGATGAAATATGGATGGACTTCGCTTCTAACATTGCTAGACGAAGTCCAGACCCTAATTTCAAAGTAGGATGTTGTATCGTATCGCATGATAACTGCCAAGTGCTTGCGATAGGATACAATGGTGATCATAAAGGTGGCTCAAACGTACGAGAATCGCTAGAGCCAGGTGGCTCCGGGTTTATTCACGCAGAAATCAATGCGCTTATCAAACTCGACTACAACAACCCAAAAAAGAAAACTCTATATATCACGTTATCGCCATGCGGACAATGTGCAAAAGCCATAATTAATGGAGGCATCGATAGAGTCGTCTATAGAGACACATACAGATGTACATCTGGAATAGAACTGCTTCGTGAGCATAAAATTGAGACAATTCACCACAGTTCGTTATAATTATCTGTTGTTGGAGTTTGTCTTATGTTAATTAATCGTATAGAACGAAGTATAGATATAATGTTAGAGGGTCTTGATACATTCAATGTACCTTTGATGCTTGAGGCTGCGCAAGAATTTGAAGATGGTGTCAAAACAGCAGCCAAAATATCGCAAGAGTTTGCAAAGATCTTAGAAAAGAGTTCAGCTAGCTCAAAATCTGACAACCCTAGCATGCCAAAATTAGTCGATGGTGTCAAAAAATTAGCCAATGATTTATCAAAAGTTGACACTAATGAAGTGCCCTCTAAGTTTTCGTTCAAAGCAAATTTAGAAATGCGGGACGGCAAAAGTGGTGATGAAGTTGCACAAGTGACGTCCGCTGCAGCATCTCTAGATGTTCTTTATAATGGAACTAAAGATGCAATAATTGGAATAGCACAGATTTTGGATCCAAACTTCAAAGAAGTTTTCAGCGTAGGGTCTAACGGAATTGTATTCACTCAAGAATTTGCTAAAGTTCCAAATATTGAAGAGCAAATCTCATTTATGGATTTTGTTAATAAAACGCCAGAAGAGATAGTGCTAGCCATATCAGGCAGCGATCAGCCAGACGGATGGAAAGAAGTCTTTGATGAAATTATTAAGAAAGGCATGCAAGACCCGGAAAATGCAGATCAGCGTCAAGGAGCAGAAGAGAATTTATTAAAGTATTTTCAAGGCATCAAAGATGGTCTTACAGCTGGCATGAAATCTATTGCATCTGATTTGCAAAATATTGAGCCGAATGAAGATCTTAAACAAGCAACACAAGAAACAGGGTTCTTGAAATCTCTATTGAAGTCTAAAAATCCATATCAAATGGATGCTGGAATGGCCGGAGGTATTGTCGAGTCTGTTGCGTCTTTGTCATTAAAAAGCTTAGTAGAACTAACTCAAGGGCTAGTAGGCATGACAAAAGAGTTCGAAGGTGGTATCGGAGCAGCCATACTTGGAGTGAAAACACAAGCGAAAACACAAGACGCAGACAATATGTCAAAAGTAGCTGACAAACTCATAAATGAATTGGCCAAATTGGATGGTGTCGATAAAGCATTGGCTGCTGAAATTCTAGCCCTTGGCGAAGCAGTTGGGTATGATAATGAAAAACACAAAGATTTCAGCTCATGTAAAGAACAAGAAGCGTTAGTCAAAGAAATCAAAAAAGTGGTAGGTGATGGTGACATCGATGGCGTCATCGGTCTTCTGAAATTGAAAACAAAAGGCGAAGATGAAACAGATGACCCTAATAAAGTAGACCAACTAGTTGATGCAAAATATTTAGAATACAAAGAAAAAGAAGACTTTGAAATTATAGAAGCTCTCGAAGAAATTATTGAGTCTTGGGTGAATCAATTGTCAGATAGACAGCAAGAGGTGTGGAACAACAATAACGGTCCTGAATTTATTGAGGCGGTTTGTATGAGTTTTGAAGGTGACATCACCCCTGAAAAAGTAGAAGCTGCAGCCAAGGAATGGGTGCAAGCAAATAAATTAGATGATCCGAAAAGCCCACTAGGGAATGATGCAAAATTTTCACCCAACGAATTAAAACGTCTAGCAGACATGATACCTGACATTGTAGAGAAATTAATGAGTTTCAAATCAGACGAACCATCTGAAACAATAGGTGACTCAATTTATCGTCGATGGAGCATACTTGCTGGTATAATTAAAGGATAACTCGTGTATAATGGAGTATATGATGAAACGCAATGAACGAAAAATAATAGAATTAATAAAAGAAGAATACTCAAATAGGCTTTTGGAAGTGTATAGAGATACTGCAAAAGACTTGTTTGAGGCAGACATGTTCGACGAGCTGGGCAATCAGCTGCTATCTCCCGGGTTGAAAGTTCGGCATAAGTCTAGTGGATATGAATACACTGTCGACCATGTCGAAGGAGAGGGCGAGAATGCAGTTGTGTTCTTGAGGCATCCAGAAGTTCCGAGATTTAAGCCGCCTCAACAAGAGACTCAGCTTACAGAAGCTGATGAGGCTGATTTAGACTTAGATGGTATTGACGACGCTGAAAGAGTCAACGTGCAAAAAGTCGACTTGAAAAAAGCCATGGGTATCGAAGGTGAAGTGAATGACATTCCTGCTAGAAAGGGAATACACAACGATCCGATGTATGACATGAAAAAGAACACTGCAAGTTCTCTGCTCAAAGTATCACATAAAGACTTCAAGAAAGAGTATGAGGTAAAATGATAATATCACCAAAACATAAATATATATTTTTCAAATCCATCAAAACAGCAGGGTCTTCTGTAGAAAAAGCTTTACATTCAACTTTGGATGAAAATTCTTTTTGTGCAGGAGGCTACAATCGGATGACAAAAGAATTAGAATATGAGGCTATCAATAACGAGTTTGAATATGTTAACGAGCAAGGCGAAATAGAAATTCATTCAAGGTTTCATCAGCATGCCTCACCAGTGAGTTTTTTCACAAATATAAAAAACCCAGATCTTTATGATGATTATAGGAAAATAACGATAGTCAGGAACCCTTGGGATATGGCTGTTTCTTATTATTGGTATTCGACAACCCTAAATCCAGAGCAATTTGAGACAAAAGACATGAGTTGTCTGATAAAAAGCTCAGATAGTAAAAAAACAGTGAGAAATAAATTCAAAATGTGGCTTTTAGGTAGTAGCTCTTACACATCTCATCTTTCTCACATTGATTATCCTGAAGGCGAATTTTTACGAACTCTAGAATTCTTAAAGCGGGAACAAGGGTCTTTTGTAGAAGACACTTATATAACTGATTACATGCAGTTTGAAAAGTTAGAAAAACATTGGAAAGCCTTGTGCACATATTTGGGACATCCAAACTTAGAGTTACCTAAATTAAAAACAGATTCGAAAAAATCAATACGTGAACATTACAGTTATTTTTATGACGATACATCTGAAAAGCTTATTCAAATTTCAGCTTCAAGATTAATAGATAAATTCGGATACACATTCGACAGGAGAGTCAAATGAACGATAAAACACTAAAACAGATCATCCAAGAAGAGCTTGGACTAAAAGGCAAACCTCTCAATGAGTCGTATGTGGTTCAAGCAAAGAAATATAACTTGCCTACTGAGCTTCTTTCTGAAAAGAATAAAAAGGAACACCAACAACTGCTTGCAAAATATGTCAAAGCTTTGAACGAAGTGAGCACAAAGCTAGATACAGTATCCCGTGAAGATTCTAACTTGAATCATTCTGAGTACAGAGCTCTGAAAATTGACGAAGTGTACAATCTTAATGCAGCATATCTGCATGCGCTATTCTTTGAAAATATTTCAGATCAAAGATCTATTATCACAATGGATTCGATGGCATTCATGAGGCTTGAAAGAGACTTTGGATCATTTGATGCATGGCAGAAAGACTTTGTGGCATGTTGTTTGTCAGCTAGAAATGGATGGGCCGTGACTGTATACAACACAATGCTTAAGCGTTACATCAATGTGGTCATCGACTTGCATCATCACAATATACCCATGGGTTCGCACCCTATTATTGTTATGGACTGCTGGGAACATAGTTACTACCGTGACTATCTTTCTGATCGTAAGACATATGTTTACGGTATGATGAAAGAACTCGACTGGAAAGAAATCGATGAACGATTTAAGAAAGCAGAGAAAATTGCAAAGATAAAATAGGAGATCATGATGGATTGGCAACATAGACGATTATTAGAACTAGCTGGCTTAAAACGCAGAAGAACACCTGATAATCTCCTTGTAGAGGGAGATGACGAAGGAGGCGGTGATGACCTCTTCGGTGATGACTCCGGAGACGATGAAGGAGGAGATGATCTTTTCGGTGGTGGCGATGATGCTGAGGATTCCGGTGATGACAGTGCACCTGCTGAGGCAGAAGAAGAAGGCCCGGGCTCAAATAGAGAGCCGCCTGAAGAGCTAGAAGCTAGAGACATTGAAAAATTTGGTTCACCAAGGTTCTTAGATTTAGAAACTAAATTGCAAAGAATGTTCAATGATGCGTGGGCTTCTGGTTCAGCTGCAGCACAAAATATTGAATCATATCCAGGTAATGCGATAGATGAAGAGCCTCCAACTCCTGCCAAAGATGATTCTCCACCTGAAGATGATGAAGATGAAGAAGTGGGTGACGAAGCTGAAGAAGAAGACACCAAAGAAGAAAAAGAAGATGATAAAGAAGGGGACGATAAAAACGAATCATTCTATCGTTACGGAAATCGCAGAGATAAATGGTTGATAAACGAAGCTGCAAGACTTCTTAACGAAGCAGAATCTGAGGGTTCTGCAGCTGATGAATTTGACATGGAAAGGTTTTGTACTGAGCTTGCGAATTATCTAGACAACATTCATAACACTGAAGACATAGAAGGCTCTATCTTTAATTCTGCAAGACAAATGGTTCTAAACAACTTTGGAAAGCAAACAGAGGGTGAGTTTATCGATATGCTAGCTGCAGTCACTGACAATAAGTGGGATTTCTTGGGTACTCATGGTAGTGTCGAGCAAGTTCCACTAGCTGTGGGAGCTTCTGCTGCAGCTGCTGGAGCATAGATGACAAAGGGGAATAAGAATGCGAGAATTAAGTATTACACAGAAAAGTCCATACACATCAAGGTTACACTTGCACAGCATGCAGCTTTCAAAAAGAAGCTGGCAGACTATGGATTACAGATGCGAGAAGTGCTACATGAATGTATTGAAAGGATCTGCGATCCAAACAATCAGTACATGGAGGAAATGCTAAATGAGTGCGTCGAATTTAAGCTTCTTACAAGAGATCGTATCAACCTTGAAGACGATGTGGAAAACTTGTATAAAATTATCGAAACGAGTGATCGCAGTAGAGACAATACAAGTAGAACAAAGCCAGAAGGTGAAAGAAATAGAACAACAGACGGAAGAGATAGTTAGACAACATTTGCAAGTTATTAAACAAGTGAGCCAAATTTCTTTGTTGCAAAGCGACATAGCAAAACAGGTTATAGCCCAACATAATGAAACAGAAGCTCTTATGAAAGGCTTGGGATTAACAAAAGATCTTTCTTATTACTCATTTAATCTACATAATGAAGAGGGACACTAATATGTCATGCCACGAAAATCACGAAGGCAGTGAAAACTGCAAAGAACAAAAAGGAATGTTAGATCACGTACAAGAGAAAATCGTATCTAGAAAGCTCCTTGTATTTATCACAGCGACGGGCTTAATGTGGTTCGGGTTAGATCCTGATACATGGGCAATGATCGCAGCAATGTATATTGGCGGCCAATCCGTCATCGACGTTGCCAAAGTATGGAAGGGAATGTAAAATGAAAATAACAGAAAGACAATTGCGCAAAACAATTCGAAAAGCTATTCTAGAAAGCCACATGGACATGCAGAGAGCTATTGGCCATGAAATAGATAGAGAAGATCGAGAATTAGGATACCCGTTGTCAGATATGGCAAACTCGATGGATGATACAGCAAGGCGATTAGAGCTGGATAGAACCGATGCACTGTTGGGGGCGGCTCTGGAGACGGAAACAAGAAATCCCGAAATACAGTACGTAGGAAGAGATCCACATGCTGGAACAGATGTTTACTTAAGTTCAGATGGTACGTACATTGCTCAGCTTGATGGAGACTTCTTCGACGGACTGTCAGAAGAAGATCTAGTAGCTGTTTTAGATGGTAGATATTAAGGAGCATAAAATGAAAACAACAATACCGAAATTAAGAAAAGCTATATCTAAAGTAATTTTAGAAGCACGACCTCATAAAAATCCAAGGCACCATCTTCAGACCCACCCTGGCATATCGCTTGGGCATGCAGATTCTACAGGAGTAAAATGCGATTTCAATTCTAGCTGGCATCAATTGCTGTATAACCAAGTGTGGGAAAAATTAGGTAGTCTTGATTACGTAGGAGATTGGTCAATGCCAGACGGTGGTGATGGTTATCGCTTTCTTAACGGCATTCTGCAATGCCGATGCAGAGAAACTGGCATGATTATGATGGCTGTTTACTGTGTTGATCGTGCTAATTCTCACAATGCCACAAAAACAAGCTATGATTGTTACGTATTAGACTGTGAATTGATACAAGCTAACCATGTCAAACGAAATGGTGAACCGGTTAATATTGATCTACACTCTGGTTCTCGTGAGTGGGCGAAGAAAGGAGAATACTGTACTAATGTGCAGCAGATCGTTGACACCCTCGGAGACGCATACGATCTTTACGAAGAACTATTAGACTCAGGACAGATATAATGAAATTAACAGAATCACAAGCAAGACGCGCAATACGGAAATGGTTGTTTGAATACGCCACAGATTCGGGAGTATCGCATAGAGCAAGTACTGACGATAAGATCGCAGGTAAACTCGGGGACGATAGAGAAGACCAACCAGCATCGACTATCCCGCAAGAAACGCCTATCATGGCAATGTCACAGATGAGTACTCAGTTAACGCAAGATATGCCGGCTGTGGAAGATCCAGACTTTGTTCCTGCAACTATCGAAGAGCTAGGGAGAGCAGCGGATGTTGTTTCAAACCAGATACCTCATTCTGAGATTGAATGGTTCTATGAAAAAATCCAAGATCTTGCAGAAGAAGCCGTAGAAAAAGGTAATAAAGTGAATGTCTTAGATGAATATGAGCCAGACCAGAAAGAGTCAAACCCCACAATCAGGCCAGCTCAAAAAGCTTCAAAAGAATCTACGAATGAAAATTGGAACCGATGGGGAAATATGCTTGCCAAAACATTGAGAGAAGCAAAAAGAGGCCCAAAAAATGATCCACTGAATCTTAGACGTAGAAAGTTCACAAAAAGAGATATGATGCCAACGTATCAAGACGAAGAAGATTGGCTTAGTTCACCAATAGGTGATTTTGACGGCTATAGAGATGACGATTCAGAAGTGAGAAGCCCTTATGATTATGGTGAAGGTGAAATTGGAATGGATGGAGAAGTTGTAGGAGGCGAATACCAACCAACACAACAAGAGCTTGAAGATATGGGAATGGATCTAGGACGTGACATTGAAGAACTTCCTGGCTTTGATTCTAGAAGGCATAGAACAAATCAAGAAGTAGTCTCACAAGGGGATGGAGAAGAAGCCAAACTTAGAGAACTTGTGAATTTGAAAATCTTTCCAAATATTACTACAATGAGCGGTATGCGCAAAATGATAAAGAACCAAATTGACCCAGTAGTACACATTTGGTTTACAGCAAATGACTTGTCTAAACAGATGTCACAATTCATAAATTCGTCTGCAGGACAGTATATGTTCTTTGATGCACTGACATGTTCTAAATTGTTTACAGAGGACAATGTTCTAGAGTTGAAAGGTGCGAAAGAAATAGCAGATGCACTAGTGCATGCAAAGTTTGTTGCAGGTCGAAAGAAACCTAAGAAAGTACCAGCCAAATATAAAAAGCAACTAGCTGTCTCAGGTAAATTTTTAAGAAGTGAAGTCGCACAATTCGCCACTACGAAAGTACCTGCCTCTTTGTCGAGACCCGGATCTACAGGTGAAACTCTTAGCGATTTATTGGAAAGATATGATCGTTTGAAAGATCAAAATAGAGACGTGCTCATGAGTTCGGGTTTATACTCTGCAGTGATGTCAAACATCGTAGTTGCGCCTATTCTTCGAAGATGGGCAAAAGAATTAAAAGCAGGCACCATTGACATCAGTTCTTCTAAGAATAAAGGCCAAGTTGATTGGGCAGAAGCAGGAGAATGGATCGAACAAGAAGTCATAGGCACTTGGAATAAAATGGGCAACGGACGGAAAGGAAAGAAAGTTGAACAAGCGATGCAAGCTCAAATGGAATTTCATGATGCGATCGAGGCTGCAAGAGATGAAGCTGAACACCGAGCATTTGATTTAGAATCTGAAGGTCACGAATTAGACATCGATAGTAGTGTCAATGTAGAGGATCTATAATATGTGGAAATTATCTGACTTAATAGGTGATTATGAAGAACCAGAAACGATTACCGTCAAAGGCATTAAGGAAGTTCCTATCAAAGCACCTGCTAGCTTGGATTGGAAACAGCTAGAAAAGCCAAATCGACTATCTCGAATGTTTCGATTCGAAACAGAAGAAAAGATGAACGCTTTTGTGATGGATACTTTGGAACACCAATCAGAATCAGGCCATCATGGTAGGATTACAATACAGAATCCACAAGTGAAAATAGAGGTATGGACTCATACGTTGAACGACATAACGGAAGTTGATCTTGAGTGGGCCAAAACAATCAATGAAATTTATGAAGGTTATGCCACATGAAAAAAGATGTATGGATGACAACAGAAGGCCTACAGGTCGATTTTGACGAACCAAAAGAAGATGCATACGTCAAAGTACACTTAGGAGATCTCCAGGGAGATTTTATTTCTTTGGATTCAAAAAAGATGCGTTTAACTTTTGAGACGCCAGATATAGAATTAGCTTTGAACTATATACAAAGCTCGCCAAAAGAAGGAGTCATCGTGTATGGAAACTTTTTGCATAAACTTGTGTGGGAAAACCATAATTATTCCATAAAAAGAATGACAAAATATACACTGCTTGTCATTGTGGAGGAAACTAATGAGCAAAAATAAAAAATTACTGGGTTTTGATTTGGACGAATTGATTTCTTCTTCCCTTGATTCTTTGTTCGAATCAAAATATTCTGATGCGACAGCTAAAGAACTAGGAGAATTATCTCATCAAGCAGATATGGCAGATGCCCTGAAGAAGCACAAAGCTAGGTTTTCGAAAAAAGGAAGCAAAGGTGATGCTGGCGATGAAGGTGATGAAAATACCACCAAAACTGTTAAGGTAAAACCAGAGAAAATACCTGACATAGATGAAAAAGCAATTAGAGACAAAATTGACAACATTAGAGCAGGTCGATCTCTAAAACAAAAAGATGTGAAAGATGCATTAAATTCTTATTTCCAAAAATTGAATGGCCCTGAAAGAATTGCACTCTTTGCTTTTTTGACAGGGCTTGAAAAAATCCTGGGCCAAGCATCTCAGAAAGCAAAGCCTCCACACGTTGACCCCTATAATATTGATATGGAACAAGACCAAGAAGTAGAGAGTGGCAAGAAAACATCAAAACCTCGTGGTACAAAAGAGCTCTCGAAAGATAAAAAATCAGAGAATCCAATCATCGTTGGAGAATCACAAGATAAAAGAAACATACTTAAAGTTATCAATTCTAAAAGGAGAAGATAGAATGAGAAAAAATAGAGTAAGTCTTAATGAACTCCGACGGTTGGTGAAAGAAACAATCTCTGAAACTCATAAGAAAAATAAAAAAATTAACGAAACAAGAAATGAGAAAAGAAGAAATCAACTTCTTGATTCTGTGATAACTGACACTCTCCGAATGATTAAATTGTTTGAGGGTGCAGAAGAAGATATGAATGATGTCACCGCAGGAGATCAACCTGAAGGAGATCAACCTGCTCCTGTTGGTGATCACCCATACCAGAATTTCGTTGAAGAAGTACTTAAAGGAAATTACGGTACATTCGAAACTAATAAATCTGACATTGAGGATTTTATTAAAGGCCAAGATGAACAAGGTCGCCCTTATTGGGAATTAATTCTTAAAGGCGATAAATCAGCGGATGCTGGAAAAATCAAATGGAGCGAATATACGACAACAGCGGGATCATTGAAGCCATCTCAAAATCAGGTGTTTCTCAATCAATCTATCTCTGGTTATCTCACTCGTGAAATACCTCATGGCCCTACCCTAGAACAAATTCTTGGAACCGAAAGTTATGTAGATCCTGGTATTTTTGCAACATCTGTAGATGGTTATATTATCGACGGACATCATAGGTGCAGTGCAATTAACGGATTGAATTCAGCGCTCTCTGTCACTGTTACTGGAATGGATTGCAATATTAAAGTGGCCCTGCAAGTTCTAAACATGATTTTAGGTGCACTCACCAAAAAGCTCGGAAATGATGGCGAGAAGGAAGCATATAGAGCATCTGGAGCAGATGGCGATATTTGGTCTACGAAACCAACAAAAGAATCTGTCGAAGAAATATTAACAGGTATTCTTACTTCTGGTAAATTTTCTGTTAAGGGTGAAACATTTGACTGTCGTTCTGATTTTTTCGTACAAGGCGATGTTGATCAGGGATGGGTTAATTTTCTTAATAAAGCAAAAGCTGCAGGTTGGAACGGTTCTGTTTCGGCTGCAGAAGCAAATGAAGAAACAGGTGAAGCAGCTCAAGAAGGCCAAGAAGGAATAGATTCAAATGTTGAAATTAATAAATCTAACGTAGATCAATATAGAGATCTTTTCTGTAATGGAGTTGCTATAAATTATTCCAAATGGAAAAAACCTTCTGGCATGCCTCCAAGACACGAAATGCCTCAAATCGAAGATCCAGGGTCCGGTGGCGAACAAAGTTCTGGTTTGAGTAGCAAAACAAAGTTCTTTCATAAAACTTCACCAAACCTAGAAGATGGTCTTCCAGCTGGTGAATACGATTTGGATGGTAGTGCTGTAAATGAAACGATCGATCTTAAAAGATGGAGTAGACTGGCCGGCTTATTAAAGGATTAAGTTATGGACGAGAAGCCTGGTTCTAGAAAAGAGATATTTATACAGAAGCTTTTAGGTCTCGGTTATGAAAATACCAAGAACTATGGGTACACGACCCCGGGATGGAGAAACAAAGGTGAAATTTCTTCTTTGATTAGTACCACTCCCGATATATCTCACTATCAAAAGGACATAGAAAATAGAAAGCTGATAAAAATTGCTTTTTCTCAAGCCTCCAATTCTTTATCTCCACTGGAGGGAGGCAGGGTGTGGTTCAATACAATGCAAAAAGTATTTTGGCTAGGTTGGGCAACTAGAATGCCCACTCTAAAAATAATATCTAGTGTTGAATCCTTTCTAGAAAAATATGGCGAAAGTACAAACTTAGCAGAATTTAGCTGTGTTGGTTTTCCAGATGGGTTAGAAAATATTACTGCAGAGCAAAAAGCATTCACAAAAGTTATTGGATTTCAAATTGAAGGGAATGTTAGGTATGCATGTGCAGAAGATTGTTGGTCGAACGAGAGAAGTAGAGCCCATAGTTTTGTGAAAAAATACTATAGAGAAAAAGGCAAAGAACTACCTATACGTCCTGCAGCTAGTGCGCCTGATTCTCTAAGCTCGAATGTTGTGCTTTCTGCAGATGATGTTCCTTCCCATGGGCTTGTCGGTGAGATTATAATAAAAAATTGGGAAATAACAGGAATCGTTGTTAATACTGCTCATCATGCTAAGATGAGATCTAATCCACCGTGGCGTGAGACACTGAGATGGTTAGAAACTTTAGAAGAGACATATCCAGAATACGAAATAATATATATATAATAAGGAATAATTCATTCTTGCAATGAAAATGGAGATTAATCATGAATTACAAAAATAGAAACAAGCGCTGGAATCGATTAGTAGAAAATACTGTTCGAACGGTGTTATTGGAAGAAGATGATGGTTTAGCACCTGGTGACGAAGGTGCTGCAGAAGCATCCGGCGAAGAACAAGCTCAGGGCGATCAAGCTTCTTCTTCAGAATTTAATAAAATTATCCAAAATGCTACAAAGCTTGGTGAAATAGACGTTACAAAAGCTAAAGCGTTGTTACAATTAGACAACCCAAATAGTGAAGATGCGATTAAGGTCAACAAGGAAGGCAAAGGGAAATGTAAAACGTTGCTTCCATCCCAAAAATCTATGAGTATGCCAAAAGCTATGCACTTTGCACTTGGGATGCTCAATAACACAATGTACGGATCCGGCGGTCCTGGCGGTAATCTAGGGGCTTTTATGTGTGGAGGCTATCTTTTGGATGGACACCACCGATGGCTTTCGACTTGTATGGTTAATCCAGATCTAGAAGTCCAAGGATATGACATGGAAGGAATCAATCCGGGCGATGCTGTTCGAGTATTAAACGTTGCAACAGGAGCGATACAAGGCCACAAAGAAGGTAAATCTGGGACTGGATCTTTCGATCCATTCACAAATCCGGATGACTTGTATACAGAGCTAAAGAATAAAGACGCCGGAGACGTCACAACAGGCGAAGATGGAAAACCCTTGGAAAAGGCGCAAACTAGTGTTCCTAAGCTTTCTGGAGAAGGAAACGCAACTATGCTTTGTGAAAAATGGGCAAAGGGAGAAGGGAAAACAAACGTAAAACCTAAACAGTGGACAAAAAATGCTGAGTTTCCTGAGTTACCTACAGGAGACCAAGCTCTTAGATGGGCCGCTGCTGTGATGGCTGCAAACTGTCAAAGTTGTGATGGCGTGAAGAATGGGGCTGTACTTCCAATCGGAAACGAGCGAATTGACATGCCCGTTGCTGACGATCCAAGCCATGGGACAGGAGAACGTGCTCCGGGATTTGGTAACAAAAAGACCGACGGTACAAAACTCGCTGATACACTTACCCAAGGTGGTCTCAATGTAAGAGGTGAATTGCCTCCAGAATTGCAAAACGAGTCTATAAACCTTACCAGGTGGGGAAAGCTAGCAGGACTTCTTAAGGACTAGTCATGAAATCCTATTCACTAAGAAGAGCTTTGTTATCTGAGAATGTGAATGTGGCGGGGACAGATACTGTCCCTGCTTCTTCTATTTTTCCGATCCAGCGAGATCTCAATGCGAAACATGTGTTGATGGGATTAATGTATCACCAACCCGGTGGTCTAAGAAGGCCCATACTTTGTTGTAGAGACATTGTCAATGGAGATCTTCATGTTATCGATGGACATCATGGTTGGGCAGTTGCATGCATCAAAGGAGATCAAGTGAAAATTAATATAATCGATGGAGATCCAGAGACAATCACTAACGAATTATTAAAAGGGAAAGATTGTCAAGGATCTACACCTATCCCGGAAGAACTTGACCTTATGTCACACCCAGAAGAGTTACTTGATAGGTTCGGAAGAGATGTTGACGTGACACCCGATGATATAATGGGGCTTCCAAGGCCAAGAGTGAACAGCGGAAGAGGCATATTAAAAGCAGACATGCCTCAGTGTGACAAGC
>Ga0115011_10001524_pt1 | contig 16668 bp, 12 predicted proteins | sample TroAtlMetagenome_2_FD_88705 | JGI IMG/M metagenome (GOLD analysis project Ga0115011, IMG submission 88705) | Marine eukaryotic phytoplankton communities from Atlantic Ocean - Tropical Atlantic ANT8 Metagenome | ecosystem: Environmental > Aquatic > Marine > Oceanic | place: Tropical Atlantic...
GAGGTGATAGTAGTCGACGCAGGCTCGTCTGATGGTACGTGGGAACGCTTACAAGAAATGGAAGGCATTCGAGCATACAAGCATGATGTTAATTTTGATCATCCTCGATGGGCAATTAAATCAGATGGCGAATTAAAAGCGAAAGCTAGAAGTTATGTTACAAGTGATTGGGCTTGGCAGATGGACGTTGATGAAGTGATATATCCGGATGAAAGAGAAAAAATACAATACTTGCTACAGAGTGCACCGAAAGCTTTTGACTTAATATCTTTGCCCGTTGTAGAATACTGGGGCTCTACAGGAAAAATTCGTATCGATGTAAACCCCTGGAAGTGGCGTCTTAGTCGAAATAAAGACCATATCACTCATGGGATCCCGAAAGAATTGCTAGCTTTAGATGATGAGGGTTTCGAATATGCTCTCAAAGGAACAGATTCTTGTGACTACATCGATACAAAGCTATCTGAAAGAATACCCCACGCAACATTTTACGATGAAACGGCTCACAAAATCAGAGTCAAAGCTTTGAATAATTCAGAGCCTCACCTCAAAGCATACCAAGATTGGATGGAACAAATAATCGAAATGTTGCCAACAATATATCATTATTCTTGGTACGACATTGAAAGAAAAATTACTTCGTACAAAACTCATTGGGGCAAATTTTGGAAATCAATGTACAATTTAGAAACAGACGACACTGCAGAAAATAATGTGTGCTTTGACAAACCGTGGAGCGAAGTGACAGAAGATGACATTAAAGTGCTAGCACAACGCTTAGAGGAAGAAAAAGGAGGCCATATTTTTCATTCTAAAGTAGATTGGAACAAAGTTGTTCCATGGATTGAGCTTACAAAACCTGGCCCATTGAATGGTTAAAATTGTATTGAAACTAAATTTATTGTATCTCTTAGCAGAATCAAGAAATTTCCGGAATGATGGCTGGTGTCAAGAAGGGTATAAAGAGAAATACAAAGAAGCACTGAAAGATTTTATTATCAAGTACCCGTCCCTCCGCGATGTGCCTCGAAAATAATTGTACACTTAAGGTTGGCATGTTATGATATTAAGTAACACAGGAGCATTATGTTATTACCTACAGGCAAGCCACATGTCTCGTTTTCAGAAGTAAAAGTTTGGAAAGAATGTTCCTATCGCCACAAGCTTGCATATGTTGATAAATTAGATACATATGAAGTGAACCCTTATGCTGACTACGGTACAGCCGTTCACAACGCGATAGAGAACTATCTTAAAACAAAAACAATGGATATACCAACGTGTCATGCAGAAATCGCAAAAAAATGGATAGAAAATGACTACAGGGGCGAAGCATATCTAGAAAAGATGAAACCAAATAAGTGGTACAAAGATCTCCCAATAGAAGAATGGCAATCATATGCAACAGATGTTCTAGAGTCCTTTCCAGGCTGGCTTGATAATCAATTCCCAGAATGGGAATTAGTAGATGCAGAACACCAACTATACGAATCAATCGAAGGACATGATGGAGTTTCATTTAAAGGGTTTGTAGATTGCCTTCTGAAATGTAAAGACAAGAAAGGAAAAGAGCTCTTGTGGGTCATTGATTGGAAAACCACTGGTAAAGCTGGTTGGTTTGGAAAGCAAAGGAAAGATTTTCTAAAAACATCGCAAGTAGGTCTCTACAAGCGATATATTTCTAGAAAGCTAGGAATAGAGCTCAAAGATATAAGGTGTGCTTACGTGTTTCTCAAGCGAGGAGCTAACAAAGAAAAGTGTCTGGACATCTTCACTGTTTCAGTGGGCCCTAAATTCGTCGAAAGAGCTGATAAAATGGTAGATTCGATGGTAAAAAATGTCAAGAAAGGCTTTGCAATGAGAAATTATAACTCATGTCGCTTTTGTCCTTTCGCAAACTCGGAGCACTGCAATGGCGGTCAATGGTAAAAAGAAGATTCTGATGTTATCAGATCATGCTCTAAGTACGTCTGGCGTAGGTGTACAGAGCAGATTTTTAATTAATGGGCTAGTTGATACTGGCAAATATACTTTCCGACAATTTGGAGCAGCAGTGAAGCACCAAGATTATCGAGTAAAGAAAGTTTCTGATGATTTTATTATCAAGCCAACCGATGGATTTGGTACACCAGAAATGTTGAGGTTGGCACTAGCAACAGAGAATCCAGATCTTATTCTCATCTTCACAGATCCTAGATTCTTCCATTGGCTTTTTTCAATGGAAGACGAAATACACCAAGTGTGCCCTATCGCATACTGGCATGTTTGGGACAATAAGCCATACCCGAAATTTAATGACATGTACTATGAAGCAACTGATTTACTAGCATGCCATTCTCATCACACGTATGAGCAGTTGCAAGAAGTGTATCCAGACAAAACGCACTTTGTTCCTCACACAGTACCGTCTGACGTTTATTTTGAAATGGAATCAGAGAAAATAAAACAAGCAAAGAAAAAATGGTTGCCAAATAAAGCTGATTGGTTCACTGGTTTTTGGATTAACAGGAATGCTAGAAGAAAAAGACCGAACGATTTGTTATGGGCTTGGTCTAAATTCGTTGATAGGCTAGAAGAAGAGGAAGGTCACAGGAAAGCTGTACTATTGATGCACACAGACCCATTGGACCAAGAAGGACCTAACTTACTAGCTCTTCGTAATCATTTTGGTTTGCAAGAGAACGTAGTTTTCTCAACAGATAGAATTGGATTCGAACAGTGTAACGAGTATTATAACATAGCAGATTTTACTATAAACGTTTCACATAGTGAAGGCTTTGGCTTGAGTACACTCGAGTCTATGATGACAGGTACCCCCATCATTGCACCAGTGACTGGTGGGCAGACTCGACAGGTGATCGACTACCGAAACAATACTCACAATGGAATAGCATTGCCGATTGAATTCCAATCAATGGTAGGTAATCAAACTGTACCTTACATCCTCGAGGACTATACGTCGGTAGATACGATTGCAGAGTCTATTTATGACATGTACCATATCAAACAACTACCAAAAGGTTACAGAAACTTATGCAACAAAGTAAAAGCTTATGCAAATCATGAGTTTAATTACGAAAATAGGGTACTCCAGTGGGATAACTTGCTTGAACATACTATCCAAACGTGGAAAACACGGTATAATCGCTACAACATGGAGGTACTGTGATGGCACACGTACATATTAGGGGTCCGCTTCTATCGATTTCTGGTTATGGAGTACACGCTAGACAAATCGCAAGATGGGCTTTCACACAAAATTTCCATGTAACAGTTGAAATTTTACCGTGGGGAAATACTCCATGGTATACTGATAGGAACGAATGTAACGGCTTGATAGATAAAATAATGGAAGCTTCTACTCCTTTAGTTACGAAGCCTGATTATTCTTTTCAAATACAGCTTCCACACGAATGGGACAATACGTTAGCAAGGAAAAATTTCGGAGTTACAGCAGCTGTAGAAGCTGATAAATGTTCTGAGCAATGGGTACAGGCATGTCTTAAGATGAATCATGTGATTGTACCAAGCGAATTTGCCAAAAGATGTTTGGTTAATTCTGGCCTGAAATCAAAAAGAGTAACAGTTATACCAGAGTCATTTATAGATGCGTGTGACGAATCTCGAGATGACATCAATCTAGAATTTGAAACTGATAATAATTTCTTGATGCTTGGACAAATGAGTGGCACGTGGGATACCGACAGAAAGAATACAGCTCAGACCATAGCTCTTTTCTGTGATGTGTTTGCCAACCGAAAAGATGTAGGCCTGATTGTAAAAACTAACTCTGGTGGGAACTCAACAGTCGATAGGGCTTATTCCCGTGATCTTTTGAAATCTATAGTCGACCAAGTGCGTTTGACAAATTTTCCCAAAGTTTATTTCTTGCATGGATACTTAAAAGAGAAGGAAGTGGCATCATTATATCAACATTCAGACGTAAAGGGGTTAATTTCATTAACCCACGGCGAAGGTTTTGGGCTACCGTTGCTTGAAGCAGCTGCTTGTGGACTTCCAGTGTTGGCAACTAATTGGTCTGCACATACAGAATTTCTAAATTTAGGTAATTGGACGAAGGTTGACTGTGAAATTCAAGAAATACCAAAACATAAAGCAGATGGCACCGTCTGGATAGAAGGCTCCAAATGGGCGTATCCTAACATATCAACAGCCAAATCTGCTATGAAAAATTTTGTAAACAACAACGATGCATTAACACAAGAAGCTTTAGAGATGAAAAAGAAGATCAAAAGTGCATATTCATTCAAAAAAATCTCATATCGATATGATAAATTCTTTAAGAGGTGGATATGATTTGGATTCTAGGGGCATATAGCCTCACTGTTACAGTTTTGTTGGTGTTATCTGTTTATTATAATATTAAATTTGGCCGAGCTCTGATAAGAATGGAAGATGCACTCGAAATATCTCTCGATAGGCTAGACGAAAGATATGAATCTATTTCTAAAGTACTAGAAATCGATTTGTTTTATGATTCACCTCAGATTCGTCAGGTTGTAGAAGATATAAAAGAGTGTCAAAAAAGTATACTTTACGTTGCAAATGAGATCGGCCGTCTCGAGGAGATTCAAGATGGCGAAGAAGAAGATAGTTAAACGACGAAGAGGAAAGTCTAAGGCTAAAAATAAGGGGTATTTCAGAAAAGAGCATCAAGATGCGATTGTGGAATTTTGCAAAACAGAGTGCCCAAAAGAAAAAGATAGGTTATACACGGACATTATTAGAGAAGCACTTGAAAAGCTTTCTGAAAATCTTATCTACGTATATGGTTTTCACAAGCAGCACGACAATGTAGATGTTCTCAAGCAAGACTGTGTCATTAATTTGTATGAAACATTACACAAGTTTGACCCGGAAAAAGGGCACAGAGCCTTTTCATACTTCAATGTAGTTGCAAAACATTGGTTGATCATTCATTCTCGTAAGAAAAACAAGCGAAAGTTTCGAATGGTATCGATAGATGACCCAGATAATGAAATAAATGTAGACGCTTTGTTTCACCGCAATGGCCAATACGTAGCACCACCATCAACAAGGCTAGAGCAAGAGGAAAAGAACGCAGAAATACTTGCACTTTTCAAAGAAATCAGAAAAAGAGTGCGTAATGAACGAGAAGTTAGGTGTGTAGATGCGATCATAGAGATATTTAATAGGGTCGACGAGCTTGATTTCTTAAACAAGCGCGCGATTTTTGTTTATGTTAGGGAATTTTCAGGGTTAAACTCAAAACAATTGTCTATGTGTATGTCTTCAATTCGAAATATATACCGACAGTTGAACGGTTCAGGAAAGGAGTTCGATATATTATGAGCAAAAAAGAAGATCCAGTAATGACATTCGACGATGTGTCGAGGAAAACAGAGCAGTTCGGTGCCTTACTCGAATCAATCGAGAATCTAGAAGATAAAAAGAAGCACCTCTGGCGAGAGATATACGAAAATGCCATCGTAGATCGCATGAATGCGTACATGTTGTTCACCGATGTGTATGGTTGTATGACAGGCGATAAGGCAGATCACGTAACTCTAGGGCCAATGATGGCGAAGTATATCGAAAGAATGAATAAGTCTAATGATCAACTTCTTAAGTTGGCAGACTTAATTGCGAAAGAAGAGGAAAGGGCTGCACAGATTGACCCTGACAATCTATTCGCACAAATCCAGGGAATGTAAATGCCAGTGAATAGAAATGTTGGTCCCGATTTAACATCGACAGACCCAAAAGATCTTGCAAAAGGCGCAGGATATGCAGCGGCTTCAGGTGGACCTGCTGATGCTGTGTTCGCTAAAGCTATTGTTTTGGAAATAGTGACTACGCCTGATGATCTTATCGACTTATTTGACGATCAGCCAGAAGAAGGCGATGCAGAATCTGAAAATCCATTCCACCAAAAGATTCAAAATGAAGTTTCTGCAAAGAGAGCTCCTCGAGGGGCTTTGCTTGTCAAACTATTATCTGATGTTTCTAGTCCTCAGGTTATATGTGCGTATCCAATGATGCCATCGCACATCATGTTTCCGGTAGCTGTTGGTGAATTAGTTTGGATTTATGCTAACGGTCCAGATTTTTACTGGCTTTCTAGAGTTGCAGGATCTAATATTTCTGAAGATACAAATTTCACACACGTTGATAGAGATTTAGAGACGCCTGTAAATAAAGAATCGGACGCTAAAGATAAGCAAGACCAAGAGAAAGGTGCACTCAAGAGATTCATTGCAAGGTTTAATAACGGGCTAGCCGGTAATACTGGTGGAGCAACGACAGCACCTGTTGGTTTCGGCCCAAAAGAAGTCAAAGAGGAAGCGGTTTTTACAAAAAGCTTTACCGAAGCGGTTCCTAGATACACGCCAAGACCTGGTGATTTGGTCTTGCAAGGATCGAACAATACTTTGATTTCTTTCAGTACAGATAGAGGTTGGTCCAAACTTGATGAAGATTTTTCAAGGTCAAATGCTCACGACGAAGTCGAGCTAGGTACAGGCTCTATTGACATTGTCGCAGGTAGAGGCAGAATAGAAAACCCAGAAGAAGAGTTTACACCATCTGACGAGGAAAATGAAGGCACAGAACCAACCAGAACAGCGTTCAGAACGATAGTCACCGATGAAGGAAGCATAGAAAACAATAAATTATCCAAACAAAATGAAGAAACCATCAATCAAGCAGAAGGAGATCCGGATTTCTATACTGATGCATCTAGGATTTACGTTAGTATGCATGCAAAAATCGATGAACGGCTGACTCTTTCAGAAAGCATACCTGTGTTAGCGTTAGAAGCACAGCCAGAAGACATGACTGCGCCTGCAGTTGCTATAAAATCGAACGAAATAAGAGTTGTCGCAAGACATGATGGCTCTATAAGGATAGTCAAAGAAAAAGGCGACCCAAATAAAGACGAAGACGAAGGTTTAGGTGCTAGCATTATAATGCTGCCAGACGGAACAATCCACATTACCGGAGAACAAATTTTCTTAGGGAAATCAAAGGACGAAGGTGGACATGAAGATACAGAAGGCCCGTATTCACCCGGATCTATGCAACCCTATATTAAGTTTTCTGTCATGAAAGAGTATTTAGAAGAGTTGCATGCGAACATTGATAAATTTTGCCAAACTACATTGACGCACACGACGCCTGGATATGGAGCTCCGTCGCCTCAGCTCAATCAAGCTGTCGGAGATCTCAAAGCAGACATGGCCGCAAACAAAGCAAAAATCGAAGAACTACAATCAAAAAGAATTTTTGGAGAATAAAAATGCCATTAGCAGCAGCAAAACCACTATTAGAAATAGAAATAAAAGCAGCTTTCAAAAATGTTCTGAAAGCAGGAGAAAAGGATGGAGCAAATCCTGACAAAATAATAGCTGATCTCGCACAAGCCTTAGCTACTGCGATCGATGCGTATGTAACATCGGCTCAAGTAGTAACCACAGTGACTACTGCAGTTGTTGGTACAGCCGCCCCTGTACCTCCAGCTGGTGCAGCAGGTGTTGTAGGTGCTGGATCTGGTGCTGGTAACGGAAATTTACTCTAAATTTCTTGTCATGGCCTAATTACAATAGAGGTGATATATGAGCTTGACAGGAAATCAAACGAGAAAATCATATTCGTTTAAGAGTGCAGGGAAAAGTAAAGCAGAAATTGACGCAGAACTGGCCATAGCACCGAAAAAATTACCAATCGGTATTAAAACTCCGATTCAAATCTCTAGAGATACAGGTCTCTTCGAGATGCACACTGACATTGCAAAACAGATTTCAGACAATCTCAGAAATCTTATTATGACAAATCACGGAGAAAGATTAGGCTTTTATGATTTTGGTGCTAATCTCATGCCGCTAGTCTTTGAGTTAGGCACAGACGAAGCTGATCAAAAAGCGATCGATAGAATTAGCAATACTGTGAGAAAATACATGCCTTTTGTTTCTCTTCTTGGTTTTCAAGTTTTTGTAGATCGAAATGACAATAAAGAAGTGGGCAAGGTTGGAATACAAATCACATACAATATACCACTCATTGATCAAGCAGTAAGATCTATGGAAGTGATGCTGTACGTCGGAGGATAAGCATGGCAGATAATATAAAAAATAAATTTGGACTACAAAGAAAGAGGAACTATCTTAATAGAGACTTTTCAGATTTCCGAAATGAGTTACTACGGTACTCAAACACGTATTTCAAGGACAAAATACAAGATTTCTCTGAAGCTTCACTAGGAGGTCTGTTGCTAGATATGGCTGCATACGTTGGTGACAACATGTCATTTTATCTAGATCACCAATTTAGAGAGCTCAATCCAAACACAGTTGTAGAAGCACAAAATATAGAAACAATGGTTAGAAATGCTGGTATTAAAATTATGGGTAATTCGCCGGCGTCTGCAACAGTTGATTTCTATATAGAAGTACAGACAGAAAAAGACGCAAATAACGTTGTAATACCAAAAGCAACATGTATACCAACGATTAAAGACGGTGCAAAGCTACAAACAAACACAGGCATAGTTTTTAACCTTACTGAATCTATAGACTTTTCAGAGAAAACTGTCAATGGAGCTTACGCAGCGGAAGTCACTGCGATAACAAACTCTGCAGGTATTATAAATTCTTTTGTTTTCAAAAGATCAGCCCTGTGTGTTTCGGGTACAACGACTACACAAACAGTCGATATACCAGCCACTTACATACCTTTCAGGACTCTTACGTTAGATAATCAGCATGTGACAAGTATATTGAGGATGTATGACTCGGAAGGAAACGATTATTACGAAGTAGAGTCTCTTGCGCAAGATACAGTGTTTAAGAAAAATCGATTATCAAATGGAGATACATCACTAGAAGTCATAGCATCTCCTTATCGATATACTTCATCAACAGACATCACTAGTAGGCAAACGACTGTAAGGTTTGGTTCCGGAAACGGCTCGAACATACTAGAAAACAAAGTGCCAGACCCCTCAGACATGGCATTACCTCTGTACGGCAAGCAAACTTTCAGCTCTTATTCTCTTGATCCGAATAGATTACTTAAATCTCCCTCTCTCGGTGTTTCACCAACAGATACAATGATGACAATTATTTATCGATACGGCGGTGGAGCCGATCACAATGTCGAGCCTCAAGCAATAGTTCAAGTGAATGAAGTAGAATTCGAGTTTTTGCCAGGTGTACCATACGATGAATCACAAAGCATAAAAAATTCTTTAGCAGTATCCAATCCGGCAGCTGCTAGTGGTGGTGCTGCAGCCCCTTCTCTATCTGATTTGAAAAATTTTGTCACAGCTACAAGAACAATGCAAAACAGGGTAGTTACTACAGAAGATCTATTGGCACGAATTTATACGTTGCCAACTGAATTTGGTATAGTCTATCGTGCTAATGTTTTGCCGAACCCTGAAAATGCCCTTTCGTCGATCCTATATGTCGTTTCAAGGGATGCAACTGGCTTGTTAGTTTCTTCTTCAGATGCTCTTAAGAAAAATTTATCGACATACTTGAATGAATTTAGGCTGATTGGTGATGCAATGGATGTTCTGGATGCTGACGTTGTCAACTATAGAATAAACATAACATGTCGTATATCGCATAATTCAAATAAATACGAAGTGATCTCACTTATCATAAGAAAAGTGAGGGCATTATATACAGCCGATACTATGGCACTAGGAAAACCCATTGTGGTCAGCGATATTATGAATGTCGTTATCAACCAACCTGGTGTCATTGGTGTTCCAGCTGGTGGAATTAAACTAACAAACATCGCAGGTACCGTACAAAACAAGACTTATTCTCCAACTCTAAAGAACTTGGATCTTGCAGAAAAAGACGGCATGTATTTTGCAGAACCTTACGAAATATTCGAATTAAGACACCCATCAAGCGACATAGTCGTTACAGTATTGTAGGAGAACAAAATGATATTTCACCATACAGGGTCAAAAGATTCTTACATAACTAACAAAATTATCGGAGGGGCTCGAAGAGCTACTGGAGGCAACGTTGGATACGCATCAACTATCGATCTATTCAAGCTCTATGGTGAATCTACGCTGCAAGGATATAAAGGATCATGTACGATTAGTAGCACAACTACAGATTACGCTGGCACAGAAGCAGCTTGTGTAGCTGCAGGCGGTACGTATAATACCAACTTGATAGAGAAATCAAGAGGATTGATTCAATTCGATCTAGATCATTTATCCGGATCCCTAGAAGACATCACCGGTGGTTCGGAAATATTAACAAATTCTAGTCTAAAAATAAAATTAGTCATGAAAGATGTGCAAGGTGGTCAAGTTGCCCCGTCTAATTTCACTTTGAAACTATTTAGAGTCACAAAAGCATGGGATGAAGGCATTGGAGACAACATTGTGGGTTTTGCTGATGAACAAGCCGTTTCTTGGATTTCATCGTCCGCTGGAAATAACTGGACAGCTGCAGGTGGAGACTACCATGAGACTGCTCCTACGCCAGTTAGCCAGACATTTACTACTGGAACAGAAGATTTGGAGATGGATGTCACTTCTTGGGTGAAAGCTGTGTGGGCTGAAACATACACCAATCTTGGTTGGCTTCTTAAGTTTGATTCTGCAGCAGAAACAAATACTTCTTCTTATTTTGTCAAAAGGTTTGCGTCTAGACACACAAGAAATCCTTTTCTTAGGCCTAGATTGGAGTGTTCTTGGGAAAATTACCATTTAGATGACCGACTAGGTTTCGATGCTAATACCTCTAATGCTTTGTCGATAAGAAATTATTCCAAAGGTATTCCAACTGCGCTAGGTTCAGCACCTACACTTTCTTTGTTGTGTGGTGCTTGGTCAAAAACTGGCATCTCATCTTCTGCAGTGTCTCTTGCTGGTAAAGCCCAAGTTGGAATGTATCAAGCATCTGTAAATATGAATATTACAACTAGCGATTACTCAGGTTTAACGGCTTCTCTGATAGCTTCTGGTTCCCTCAATATAGAAGAGCGATGGTATGTTGGCACTGTGTTAGTACATTCCGGCTCGTTTACTTTAAGAAATCCACAATCATCGGCAACTTCTACACCTCGAGATTATCGTATATCTATATTAGATCTCAAATCAAAGTATACAACGAAAGACACGCCAATGATTAGACTATTCATTCGAGATAGAAATTTAGCCAACGAAGCAGTTCGGATACCGATCAAGCTTAAGTCACAAATTATTAACAAAGCTTATTATCAAATCAAAGACACTAATTCACAAGCTATCTTAATACCATTCTCGGATAAAATTGTTGTCCCAAATGAATCTACTCGCATATCGACAGATGGGGATGGCATGTATTTCAATTTTCCTGTAAGTGTTTTACCAAGAGGAAGAACATATACGATAGATATAGCGTTTTATGATCGAAACAAGCGAAGAATATACGAATCTAACCAAGCTTTTAGGGTGGAATAATGAAAAATCTGTTCAACAAGTCTTCTATCCAAAGACACAAAGAAGAGAAATCTGTCGTAAGAAATGTAACAGGCGATGTATTAGAAGAATATAGCCCGGGTGTTTCTGAAGATTTGTGGACAAATGATCCATTGGGTACTGGCATCAAGAACACCCAGCAACTGCTTGTAGATTGGTCTGACTATTCACAACATGTGTTCTTTAATAGTGCAGAAGGAAAAGTGAATTTGGCTTTCGACCAAATAATAAATGGCTATCCTTTTGATGGCAGCGCTGCTGAAAAAGCACAGTTCCTTTCTTCTATCGGTGGTTTCACAAAGCATGTACTTGATAAATTCGCAACGAACTTAGGCTATTTTAATTTTAATGGTACAGCTTCTCCGACGACCAACAATGTATTTCTAGAAGTAAATGATTCTACCGGTAAATTAGCACCTGATCTAGCCAAAAAAGTGGGTGAAGCAAAGGCAACAGAAGGATTTCATAATAGCGGAACAACACATGAAATGTGGGTGTATATCCCAAGCGATTTTGATGCAAACAACTCTTCTATAGTTCGAACTTTATATCAGAAAAAAGAAGCTTATCATGTGTCTACACACCCAAAAGCTGACGAAAGAGGTGTCACAATATATACAAAGCGACAGAAAAGAGCTATATCTGGCGTCCAAACAGAAGTTTTTGATATAAGTTTTCATGTCTCATCTGGTTTATTCAAAGCTATAAAACATACTATGACAGATTTGGCCGTTAATACATGGCATCACATTGCATTTGTGTACGAAAGAGCTAGTACAGAACGCGTTATAGGTTATTTGAATGGAGTACAACACTCTATAACCACAAACTCTAGAGCAGAACTCGATGATATACAGATGGGAGACGGTACAATCCGACTAGGTTACGGCTCAAATCATAAATCATTTGCTGATCCTACATCTCACATGGCGTCTCCCACAGGTACTTTGGCAAATAATTATTTTAGAGGTCTACTTGATGAATTTAGGGTCTGGTCATCAGTGAGGACTCAGAAACAAATATTTGCAAACATGCATAAGAACATTAGTGCGCAATCAAACTTACAATTGTATTATCGATTTAACGAACCTACAACTGTAATACCTACAGGTAAAACTTCGACGTATTCGGCTGCCTCAATTGTCTTAGATCATTCTGGTAATTCTCTACATACGCAGATAATAAACTTAAATTCAACCCTACATGATCCAAAAGGCGCATTTGGAAGTGTCAGTACTCCATTGTCAGTCGAGCTATCTAAAGATAACCCGATCTTGTTTCCTGATTGGTTACCAAATTCAACCCTGAACCAGAGCATGCTGATAGATGCAAACCATTATGACAGAAACAACCCGAATCTAATAACGAAGTTAATACCGCAACATTATTTTGAAGAAGCTGAATTTTTCGAGGGCATAGAAACTGCTTTTGAAACGCCTGAAGAAATGAAAACAAAAGCAACAGAGCATCCTCTACCTGGGCATGCACAGATGCCCACAAGGGTCGTGATGCTTTCCATTCTTCTAGTTTGGGCGAATTTCTTCGATGATATAAAATTATACATTGACAATTTTTCCCTTCTTGGTAAAGTCACGTATGATACGTACAATCAAATTCCACCACAGTTGATTCAATTTCTTTCTGACTATTATGGGATTGCTCTTCCGAACCCTTATGCGAATGAGAACCCTGCAAAGTTTCGAAAGGGAGAAAACATAGAAAATACTTCTGGCGTAGGAGTACCGCTAAGTGAAACGCTTGATAAAATGTGGAGACGCATTCTAATTAACCTTCCGTGGCTTTTGAGATCTAGGGGAACTTTGCAAGGTATAAAAGGTCTTATGAACACACTAGGTGTTGAAGCTGATTCTGTGTTTAAGTTCAAAGAATATGGTGGTGCTATATCTAAATCGATCACTTCAGGTCGGACAAAAGTGAAAAAGACATGTGGCTTTCTTAATTTCCAAAAGCTAAATTATTTGGAGTCTTCTCCTTTGTGGGCATATCGACATGCACCCGGTGGAGATGACCCCTCTGGTGGTCCAGCAGTTGGTGAGATCTTGTTCCAATCAGGTGACATAATAATATCGACAGCAGACGGGCCTCCAGTACCGACTTTATTTACGTCTGGATCGTGGGCTTGGGAAGGTCGATACCAAATGCTGAAAACTGAAACCACTTCTTCGTTGTTCCGTATAGAAAACGACAACAAAGTGATGGTGAATCTTGTTGCAATGAGGGCACAAAATAGCACAGGCCCCGATTATACTCTTAGATTGTTTCTCGATGGTCACAAAGCTAGTAGTGCTCCTGTCGAATTAGATTTGCCAAATGTGAATATATGGGATGAAAATCCTTGGTACATTTCTGTAGACAATAAGTGGGGTGCAACTGAGAATACTCTGTCTGTAAGATGCATCAAAACCTCTGGTGAATACATAGTAGAACATCATTCTGCTTCTATAAATTATGGCAAGACAGCTGCAGCAAAATCAGGAAATGTTTTACACAATGGACTGCCATTGTTTGCGATAAATGATACATCACCTGCAACTTTAGCGGACAAGGTGAAATTTGCGATAGGAACAAACGCATCAAAAACTTTTGATCAAGCAGCTGGTTCCTTGAATTACTCAACTCTATCTACAGAGAAGAAGCTACAGTCTCATGCAACAACTTACTCTGGCCAATTGTCTCACATGAGGTTTTGGACAAAATCTCTCACTAGAAATGAGCAGATAGAACATGCATACAATCCGTTTTCTGTTTCGACCGAATCACCAATCGATTCATTCGCATTTCCAAACAACCCAATTATTCAATTGAATACAACGAGTGCTGGAAATGAATATTACGAAACCATACCTTTGGGAAAATATCCAAGTAGCTATTCAGGTACCCTGCCAGAGGGTTCTTGGAGTCGATTGAGACAATCTTTTGATATGTTGCAACAAGATTATACGTTTGGTTCTAGCACGCTGTCCTTGACGGACACAACCCAGAACAATGATCACATCACCCTTAATGGTTCTGATGGTGGATTGTTTAAAGCAGATTTCATACACACGGTTGTAGGCTCTGATTTTGATTCAAACTCTACAAGCAATAAAATACGGATACGATCATTTCAAGACAAGCAAACTGCAAAAGACAATTTCGCTTTCCATGGGAACATGACTGAATTACCTTTCGAAACCGGCATCGATGATAGAAGATTCTCCATCGAAAGCTCTCTTGTCCATGCTCTTAATGCTGATATGGTAAATGTACTTGGGAATTTAGAAAAGCTGAATAATTATCTGGGTGCACCCGAGATGGAATACGCAGTAGAGTATCCTGAGATAAATAAAATCCAGGACATATATTTTCAACGATTATTAGGTATACCAAATTATAACGTAATGATAGAATTTCAGAGATGGTTTAACAATAATTTTAGCTCACTAATAGAGCAATTTATTCCGCATACTGCTGATTTCTTAGGGATCAATTTTGTCATAGAATCACATTTCCTAGAAAGGCATAAGATGGAATATAAACAAGGTGATGTACACGTTGATATACGAGATCGACAAGCATTTTCACAAGAGCCGCTGTTTTTGGGTACAATTAGATCGGAGATTACGTAATGGCGATAAAAACAAAAAACTCACGAGATACATATCGATCTAATGTCAAAGCTCTTCCCATGCGACAGAATGGTTTGGAAGCACAGTATCAAGGAATAGATGTCACAGAGGTGAATATAGACCATTCTGGCTTACCTATGCTTGCTCGAGGCGGCTTTGGTAGTTTGAGAAATTTCACTAAAGTAAACAAAGAATATATTGTTGACGTCGATGTTGAAGAGCATTTCCCTAGGGCTGCCATTATTTTTGATTTCCCTTATAATAGTGGCCAGAAAGTATTCACACCGTTTGCAAATATTAACCAACTTAATGGCAATACTTTATCAATCACGAGCTCAAATAACATATCAAGAGTCTTTGAGTTCACTACTTGGGGTTCTTCTACGAATGGAGTTGTTATAGGGCAGGGCCCGGCGGTGGCTACTGTAACATTATCTAATACTGCGATCGCAAATTTTTATGATAAAGTAGTGAGAATAACTAATACGAGCGGAACTCTCAGAAGATACATACTAAAAAATACGGCGATCACAAACACCGGAACAACTATAAGTTTGGACCCTGGAAGTGGAGCAGTTGACCACGTGATTGTAGGAATACAAGGCTTGACATATTCTACCGCTGTAAACCAATTAATAGCCGCGATAGAAAGCACCAATGGTCACAACGGCTCGATCTTTGCTGAAGAGTATGGCACTGGCATTCTTCGTTTGACACAGGTAACTGGGGGAAGTGCTGGTAACGCTACAATAAGAGCTCAAGTGACCCCTCTAGATAGTTCGTCTACGTGGGCAACTGTTGGAATAGGTTCTACTACTGGGTTTGCTGGCGGTGGTGCGAATAATAATTATGCTATCAAGATTCACAATAACAAGTACAGTGCCAATGATCTTATCACTGAAACTACTGGTTCTATAACAACAGCATTCGGAGAGGAAATATTTTCATTTGTCACTTATTTGTCCGGCAGTGGAGAAACATTGGGTGATGAATTCGTACCAGTTACGAGAGATAAAATTTATCTCAACATGCTATCCGGCACAAAAGGTTCAGGCGCAATTTCTAAAACAGGTACCGGTTTCTCTAATGTCACTGCAAGTATGCATGATGGTGCTGGTAACGGCCCTTTTGCCATTTTAGACGTTACAACAGATACCTTTGAGAACCAAACAGAAAATCACAAGTGGAGATTAAACGGCTTCAAGCATCATGTGACAAACGAAAGAATGTTTTATGAAGACCTCCGAGTTGACATGCTGCAATCAGTGACTCCTCATCGTCGAAGAAGGTCTGGTTATCTTCATAGGCAGCCACAAGTTTCCACCGGTGCAATCACTAGTCTTGGTACTACAATTGTTAATATGGACACAGTCATCACTACTACAATTGACCCGACTGGTGAAACTCGATACACGAAAAAGCTATCAGACGAAACTTTGATACGGCAGACTCCGAAAAGACAAGAAATTTTTGGTACGTACAGGGGAAACCATCAATGGCGAGAAGATATACATTACCTGCATGCTGACCAACAAACTTGGACGCACATGGAAATGCAAGCCACAC
>Ga0115011_10001526_pt1 | contig 16656 bp, 25 predicted proteins | sample TroAtlMetagenome_2_FD_88705 | JGI IMG/M metagenome (GOLD analysis project Ga0115011, IMG submission 88705) | Marine eukaryotic phytoplankton communities from Atlantic Ocean - Tropical Atlantic ANT8 Metagenome | ecosystem: Environmental > Aquatic > Marine > Oceanic | place: Tropical Atlantic...
CTTATGAGCCTGTTGATTCAGATGATGAAACTCCAGACGTAAAAGGAGCAGCAGATAGTAAAAAAACTACTCACGTTGCAGCAGTTACAACTGGTAAAGCTTATATAGCAGCTAATTAGTAAAAGTGAATGGCACTACTTCCAATAACACCTCCGGCTGGAATAGTTACCAACGGAACAGCGTACAGTAATAAAGGTCGCTGGACCGATGGCGATTTAGTTCGTTTTCAAAATGGTAGCTTACGACCTATTGGTGGTTGGGAAAAACTAAAATCTACAGCATTAACCGGTACACCTACCGGTATGTATGCTTACAGCGATAACGCTGGCAATCCAATTCTAGCGGTTGGTACAAGGCAAAAGGTTTATGTTTTAACCAGAAACACCTGGTATGACATAACTCCTTCAGGATTCACAACAGACGCATCAACCGATCCTTTAGGGTTTGGTGCATACAATTACAACGTAGAAGATTATGGTGATGCTCGTTCTCAATCAGGATTACTTTTTAACACAACTTCTTTTTCATTTGATAATTGGGGTGAATATTTAATATTTTGCTCCGCATCAGACGGCAAAATCTATCAATGGCGACCTCATGGCGGCGGCACTAATACTCCAGATGCAGCCGGTACTGCTATTACTAATGCACCAACTGGCAATCTAGGTGTTGTGGTAACAAACGAAAGACACATATTAGCGATAGGTTCTGGCGGGGACCCAAGAAAGATTGCTTGGTCATCAAGAGAAGCATCTACTACTTGGACAGCAGCAGCGACTAATACGGCTGGTGATTTACAAGTACCGACAGGCGGTAGAGTAATAGGTGCTATTAAATGGCAAACAGACGTTATATTGTTTACTGATACAGGCATAGCAAGAATGTATTACACAGGACAGCCCTTTATATATGGTATTCAAGACGCTGGCACAAACTGTAAGGCCATATCAACAAGAGGAATTGTTAGTGCTGGTAATTTCCTAGCGTGGATGGGTGAGAACAGTTTCTTTATATATGATGGTTCTGTAAGAGAAATACCTTGTGATGTGCATGATTATATATTTGACGACCTAAGATACAGTTACAGAAAGACCATAGCTGGAGGACACAACTCTAACTTTAATGAAATTTGGTGGTTCTTTCCATCAACCGATTCTTCAAAGCCAGACAAGTATGTAATTTGGAATTACGCAGACAACAGTTGGAGCGTTGGTTCTATGGACAGGGGTTGTTGGGTAGATCAAGGCGTCTTTGATTATCCTATAGCTTGCGATAACGATGGTTTTGTTTATCAACACGAAAGCACCACATTAAACAACTCTCCAAACTTGGGTGCGTCTGTACCTTTTTGCCAATCGGGACCCATAGAAATAGGCAACGGAGATAACTACGTTCAATGCAATCAGATCATTCCCGACTCAGAGGCAAATACTTTACCAGGAGTCACATTAAGTTTTAAAGGCCGTTTTACACCGCTTGGACCAGAGACAGACTTTGGATCATTTACATTTGATGATGACGGGTACACCGATGCAAGATTTACGGCACGACAAGTACAGATGAAAGTTACAGGTGATACCACACAAGATTTTCAAGTAGGAAATATAAGATTAGATTTAAGAAACAGGGGTCGTAAATAATGGCGAGAAAGTCATTCACAAGACCCGGTGCTGAATACGACAGAAATTATCAGAATTATTTAGTATCAGAATTAGAGTATCAATCAGGATTAACTTTTAACAAAGGAGAAAGAGTAGAAGTTAATGGTGGTGATCAAACAGAATTAGTATTGGTAAGCCCAAATGGAACAAAATATAAGATTAGTATCGACAACTCAGGAAACCTTACAACCGCCACAACGGTTTAAGGAAGAATGGGAAGAAAAATGGGTTTTTGCAAAACCTTATATAGAAGAGGCATTGCGTCATACGGACTGCTATAATATAGAAGACGTAGAAGACCATATCAGGCAAGGTATTTTTTACTTATGGACTGGTGAAAAATCGGCTATGATAACGGAAATAATCAGTTATCCTCGCCTAAAAGCAATGAACTTATTGTTCTGCGGAGGCGATTATAAGGAACTACAATCCATGCTTCCTAGCTTGGAACAGTTTGCAAAACATTTTGGATGCACAAGGCTTTACGGCGGAGGTCGTAAGGGGTGGATTAGAAAAATTAAACATCTTGGATTTGTCCAAGAATATATGATTCGGAAAGAACTATGAGTAAAGGTAAAAGCACAACAACCACAACAACAGACCCTACACAAATGGCTATATATAAAGACCTGTATGAAAGGTCTAAAGGCATAGCCGGACAGCCGTTTGTTCCTTATACAGGTCCTCGCGTAGCGGGATTCAATCCGGACCAATTAGCCGGTTTTGATCAGACTAGAAGTATGTTTGATCAATCTATGGGTTATGACCCAAGAGGCGAGATTAATAAAATAGCTGGCATGGAAACTCCAGGTGTTTCACCCGTAACAGGAACTGCTGCACAACTTGGAGCCGCCCCTTCTCTTTTGAATGTAGACTTAAATGCTTATCAAAATCCTTACACCAGTCAAGTTGTAGACAACACATTATCTGATTTAGATAGAGCAAGAAAAATGGCAATTGGCAGAGATCAAGATAGTGCTATAGGTGCTGGTGCGTTTGGTGGTTCAAGAAGTGGCATATTAGAAGCAGAAACCAACAGGGCGTTTGCCGATCAAGCGGCGCGTACAAGTGCCAATTTAAGACAGGGTGGTTTTGATAGGGCTACCGCATTAGCTGGACAAGATTTAGGAAGATTACAACGATCACAAATACAACAGGGAATGTTTGATCAATCAACTGGAATGGCTAATTTAGATGCACAAAACAGGGCAGCATTTATGCGTCCTGATTTAACTATGCAGAACAGACGTTTCCAAGCTGGATTACAACAAGGTTTATTAGGCGATCAATACAGAAATTTAGGTTTAATGTCTGGCATTGGTGGTCAACAACAAGGATTGCAACAAGCCGGTATGGATGCTGGTTACAACGAGTTCATGCGAGCATTACAATACGGTCCTCAACAGCTTGGGTTACTATCTCAAGGTGTTAGTGCGTTACCAACACAGACCAATACGACACAGAGTAGTAAACCGGGAACATTAGGCACACTAGCATCAATGGCTTCATTGGCCGGTGGTCTTGGTTGGTCTCCATTTAGTTAGGAGTAAAACATGGCAATAGGAAAAAGAGTAGGAAATAGATTTGCGAACATAGGTTCTGGTGGGAACTTCTTTAGCGATCCAAAAACCTTTGAAAGTGAAGAGGCTAGAAAGCTGGCATCACAACAAGGCTTTCAAAGATTTGCAGACGCTTTGGGAATGGCAGCAGCTTATGAGACTGGTGATGCACAAAGAATAGCTTTGGCACAGAAACAAGTACAACAAAGAAAAATAGACAGAGAAAACAAAAACTTGAAAGATGTTATGCAAAGCGTTGACAGGTCTGATTATTTAGATGCAAGCACAGGGACGTATGATAACAAAGCATACTACAGAGGTATGTCATCTAAGTTATTTGATAAAGGTTTTATTGAACAAGGAATAAAGCTTGCTGAATTAGGTACACCTACAACCTCTCTTGAAGCTAATAAAATGATATTAGGAGAAAGAAAACAAATAGAAAAACAATACAAGCCGGTAAATGACGCTGTAGTAGGATATAAAAAATTAGAAGACGCTTTACAGCAAGAAGGTGGTGTTGCTGCTTATTCTGCTTTAGTCCTTTATATGAAAAATTTAGACGGTTCTGTTGTTAAAGAAGGTGAAGTAAGATCATTTGAAAGTGCTCAAGGTTTACTAGGTAACCTTGAAGAAAAATTAAGTAAAACTAAAGGAGAAGGCATGACTCCTGAAATGAGAACACAAATATTAAATCTAGCAAGAAAAGGTACAAAACACATGCTAGATGGTTACGATGCAAACTTAGAAGGTTCTGCGAGAACCTACAATACCATGGGAATGAACTCTGGTTTAATTTTTGATGGTTATCTTATTGGTAGAAATGATTTAGATTTTAATCCAGTTGAAGCTAGTTTTTTTGAAAGCGAAATAACAGGAACTTTAGAATAAAATGGCTAAAATTTTTAAGTCTGATCAATTTGGAGATTTGCAAGTTCCAGATAATTTTGCAGAACTACCAAAAGCTGAACAACAAGAAGAACTTAGAAAAGCGGTTAGACAAAAACAGTCTGCTAAATCTTCACAACCAGAAATGTCAACTGGTAGATATTTACAAGGGCTTGTGGATGAATCAATACAAGGTTTAACTTTAGGTACGTCAGACGAAATAGGCGCAGTATTTGCAGAGATGCGTCCAAAAAATGTTGCAAAAACTTTATTTACAGATCAAGAGTTTGGTGATGCTTTTAATAAAAGGCTAAGTGGACAAAGAGCAAGAAATAAAGAGTTTCAAACTGCCAATCCAAAAGCTGCTATTGCAGCAAACGTGGCTGGTTCTGTTGCCCCTATAGCAGCATCTTTACTTCTGGCACCTTTTACTGGTGGCAGTTCAACAGCTGGAACGGCAGCCCTTACAGCAGCAAGGGCAAAAAATGTTTTAGACAGTTCTAGGTTACTGGCCGGTGGTATTACAAAGCCGGGGCTAGGAATAGGTGGAAGAACAATTGAAGGGTTAAAAACTGGTGCTACCCAAGGTTTAGTTGGTGGTGTTGGTTATAATGAATCAGATGCAGATACTTTAGGTGGCACAATTGCCGATAAAGCTACAGGTGCTACTATTGGAACAGTAGCCGGCGGTACATTTGGCGCTGTACTACCGGGAGCAATGTCAGTTGCCAGTGTTCCTGTAAAAGCAACAGGGAAACAGGTTGCAAAAGTTTTTGATAAAAGTAAATTTTCAGCAGAAGAAAAAATGGCCGTTAAGAAAATTTCTGATTTATTTTTACAAGACGACATTACACCAGATCAGGTTATTCAAAGAATAAAACAAAACGTAAGTGCAGATAAATTAGAGGGTGTGACTCCTGTAGAAATCTTGGCAGATTATGGGGGTGAAGCTGCCGTTAGAAAGCTTAGAGGTTTGAATATAATTGCTCCGGGGGAAACAATAACAAAAACTCTCAGGGAAAGAGGTTCAGGATCGGTAGAGGGAATAGGTCAAGATATTATTGATGATGCTACTTCTAATATTCAATCAACAAGGATTGGACAATCATTACAAAAAGCTTCCGAAGATACAGTTAATACAAGGGGAATAAATTTAGCTGGTGGTATAGATGATATTGAGCAAGCAACAAGAAAAGAACTTAATCCTTTATATACTGAAGCTTTTGAAAAAAATCAGTTTGTCGATAATTTAGAACTTTATAAATTTTTAGAGGTTCCCATTATTAAAGATGCTTATTCGATTGCAAGAAGAAATTATTTATTAGAGGTTCAGCAAATGAATCCTGGGCAAAGAATTTTAATGGAAGATACAGGTATACCCCCATTAAAAGATTTATTGATTAAAGGCACAAATGGACAGATCACTGGTGTTAATAAAAATTTACCTTTAGCTTTTTTAGATCAAATTAAAAGATCAGCTGATACTAAAACTTTTGGCCTTAAAACAACAACAGCTTCTAATAAAATAGACAGTCGTACCGCAAACAATAGAAAAGACGTAGCTAATCAATTTAGAGATTTATTAAAAAATTCTGTCAAAGGAGATGAATATTCAACTGTATTAAAAAAAGGAGCAGATAAATTTTCATTAGAAGAGGCTTTCAATCAAGGCAATAAATTACAAGCAAGAACAACAAAAGCAGAAACATTTAGAAATTATTTTAATGGTTTAAAAACCGATGCTGAAAAAGATTCTTTCAGAATTGGGGTATTCCAGTATTTGTCTGATCAAATAAACACGCTTGGCAATAATGCAAATTTAGCAAAAAAATTATTAGATTCACCAAACATTGCTACTAAATTAAAAGTTTTATTTCAAGGAAATGATCAAGCAAAAAAATCTTTTGTTGACAGATTGATAAGAGAAGACAGGATGGCCGGAACCAATCAAGCGATATTAGGACAATCTGCCACAGCAGAGAAAGCTTTTGATGCTAGTCAAGGTTTGGCCAGTATTTCTGATTTAATGATTGCCCTTAATGAGCCTACAAGTTCTGCTGGCGTTAGGGGTGGCGCTTCTGTTATTGGAAATTTAAGGGCAGCCATGTTTGACCCAGAAGGTAAAAAGATACAAGCATTGCAAGATGTTCTTTTGGAAAGCAATCCCAATAAACAAATAAATATTTTAGAACTTATAAAAGAATTAAATAAAATAGAAAGAGTAGGTTCGGGTACAGAGAATGCAATTAGAAGAAGTATCTCTAGGTCAGCCGCACCTCAATCATCTCCAGTAATAAGAGAAAATCTACAATGACCTAAAACGACATGGGACGCACTACGGAGCGGATCGGTAGACAAGGTGAATTTTATACTTGTGGCTTCTTAGCCGGCTTCTCAGACACAGTAACCCTAGTTCCTCATGGCTCAGAAGCAGACATATTGTTTGACTACAATAACAACATATATAAGTGTCAGGTAAAGACCAAATCAAAACCCAAGAAAGGCAGCATTAACTGGAAGTTTGATTTAAGAAGAGGATCGCACACCAAAAATAGACATTACCAGGAAGGCCAAATAGATATATACGCCTTGTACTGCAAGCCTCACGAAAAGATTTATTTTATTCCATTTGATAGCAAGATGACTTGCATTACGATTAGTGAACAAAAAATGAAAGAAGCTAAGAGCGAAGAAACTTTAATTAATTCATTGGATCAACTCAAAGCAAAGGACGAATAAGGGACCTACACACTCTAATAATTTTTAGTTTAAGTAATTCAATAATTTACTTTTGAATCTTTTTGTCTCATAACCTGAAGGTCGTAGGTTCAAATCCTACCCCCGCAACCAGTATTCTATGCAGATATGCTTGCAAAACAGCTAAAAACAATATACTCTCTTGTGCATGATTAACCCTTAATATTCATCTTAATACTATAAAAAGTAAGGGACGGATAAGGGACCGACAGAGGAGAGAGAGGAAATGGCTAAATACACACCAGATAAAAAGGTTAATGGTTTGCGTAAATACACAGATCACGGCAAAGGTTATTACTTACATTACAAGATAGACGGACAATCAGGCTTTAGAGATAAGAAGATAGCACCCTTAGATACCCCTATTATATCGGTAAGAAACAAGGCTAAGAAAATGCTTGGTCTGGCGGTACAAGGAATTGATCCTTTTGAGTCTAAGGTTGAAGAAAGTTTTGAAGATATATTTTTGGTCCATGTAAAGAAGCTAGAAAGGAAGGGAGCAAAACGCATTGATGCACTTTGGTTTAACTACAACAAAGATATTAAGTCTGCCATTGGCAAGAAGAAGGTCAATGAGATTACAGAGAACGACATAGCCAGACTTCATAATAAAGTAACAGAGCGAGCGCCGGTGGTAGCGAATAGATGCCTAGAAATAATTAGAGCAGTTTTTAATACGTCTAAGATAAGACCTAACCCGGCAGAAGACATAGAGAAGAATCCAGAAGTTGCAAGGAAGCGATACATGACTCAAGCAGAATTGCAAGCGGTGGTCAGGGAACTTAATAAAAAAGATCGGGACCCTAAATGTAAGGAGTCAGTTGCTTTTATTTGGTTACTTATATTTACCGGTGCAAGATTGTCTGAGATAGCCAATGCAAAGTGGAAAAACTTTGATGGACATAAGCTGGTTATAAAAGAACACAAGACAGATCGCTTTGGAGAAGACAGAGTTATTTATCTTAATGATCAGGCGATTGGCATTATTAATAAACTGGAAAAAAGAGGTGAATATATACTTGGTATTAAGAACCCCACTAAGCTATGGCAAGGGGTCCGTAAACGCGCAAATTGCAACGATCTAAGACTACATGACCTCCGCCATTCCCTCGCTAGTTTTTCTAACGTAGTAGGCATGAATTTAACCGAGATAGGTAATCTTTTAGGACACAAAGATCACAAGTCAACTCAGCGATACGCACACATACATGAAGAACAATCTATGGAGAACGTAAATAAAGTTGGTTCACACATACAAAGCATTATTATGAGGAGCGTTAAATGAAAGAAATTGAATCTATAAAAATGCGACATTGGATAAATAACTTAAAAGGGTATGGGTTTACAAATTTATCAATATCTAAATATACAGGCATCAATGAGAAGTCTATTCGTCATTTTCATAAAAACAAAGACCATAACCTAAATGATAAACATCATAAAAAATTGCACGAATGGCTCTTAACTACAAGACGAATGATAATTGCAACAGAGCAAACTCAGGAGAAAACTAATGATTTGTAGTAGATGCAAAGAAGTTAATTCAATTTATTTTATACAAAGAAAAAACATAATTAAGCCTGTCTGTTCAATGTGTTATAACTATGAACAAGTAAGAAGCCTAATAAGAACATGGCCCCCTTCAGACTATCTTTAATCTTCTAGTCTATCTAGCACAAATATTTTTCTAGCAGTATCTACTGAAATCCCATACTCATCAGCAAGAAATTTAAGCTTCTGTCTTGGAAAAGACTTCTTATCTTCAATTGCGTTCATCACAATCAATTTCTTGGTAACGTCATCATATTCATTCCAGTTAGAAACCTGAGACATATTACGACCACAAACACATTTATCGCCGCAACCATAGGTCAAGCTGCATACTGAAATACAAGGATTATCACTAAGACTACTGACTTCGCCAGTCACTCTTACTTTATTAGTATAGTCGCTCATAACTACACCTCCGTTATATCAACATTATTTTTGGGGAACCTTTCTTCCGTGTCCGGGTCCAGCCAATTACCTTCTCCGTCTCTTCCATGTACGAGTTCTAATTCTAAATCTATGTAGTGTTTTGCTTTGAGCAAGTCTTGAATCTTATCTTCTTTGTTTCTTGTTACATACTTAACTACGTTGCCAAGACAATATGAAAGTTTATTGGACAAGATATATTCCAAAGGTTGTATACCTTTGTTTTTATAATGCGACCCATTGACTTGTTTTTGTGTTGCTAACTTTTTCATATTGACAAAAATTAATTTTTTTTTAAAAAACTTTTTTTTATTTTTTAAACCAATTTGCAAATGTTGAAAACTTTTTTCTATTTAGGGGTTCCAAAAAAGTATTCAATGTGGGTATAATAATACATCTACGAGGAAAAGGGTACAAACATGGACAAGAATGAAAATGAAAAGCAGTTTCTTAACGCCAAAGAATTGTCTAAGAGATGGGGTGGAACGCCCACAGCAAGGACAATAGATAATTGGAGATACAGTGGCAAGGGCATTAATCATTATTTAATCGGTGGATTAGTAAAATACAAACTCAAGGACGTTGAAGAATATGAGAGGAGTGTTCATCGTGCAAAAGAAGAAAGTTGAACTCAAGAAACAAAGGACGGAGAGGCGAAAGGGAGGTTATCGAAGTGATCAAGGACCTATTGGGAATACAGTTGGAAGTAAACTATTCACAAACTTATGGTGGTGGACATGATCTACTCGGTGGAGAACCTTGGGCTATCGAAGTCAAGAGAAGAAAGGCAGTTACACATGGCGATGTACGTCAATGGTGGAAACAAACAACAACGCAAGCGAGAAAGGTTGAGTTATTACCATGTCTTTGGCACAGGGCTGATAGAGGTCAATGGAGCGTTGTTATACCAGACCTATATGCACTTGAGCATAAGCTTTTTCCAATTGATGATTTTAATTGCACTTCAACAGTCACACCCGAACTATGGGCTGCGTTATCAAGAGAGGAGTTTGAAGTTGGGTAGCCATGCAAGATTTTCTCCCTCTGCATCAAAACGATGGCTGGCCTGTCCCGGATCAATACAGTTATCAGAGAGCATTCCTTATGAAAGCAATACGACTTATGCAGCAGCATCGGGTACTTACGTTCACAGCATGGTAGAGATGTTGTTAGAAGGCAATTTAGAGAACGTAACCTTGCGTGATTATTGGTTGGGTAGAAAAGAACAAGTAGAAGATTTTGAAGTTGAGGTTACTGAGGACATGATTAGTTGTGCTGAACAATACGTTAATTATGTAGAAGGTAGGGTAAAAGAATTAAACGGAAGATTATTAATAGAACAAAAATTACACATAGAAGAAATTTCTCCTGAGTGTTTTGGTACCGGTGATGCGATTATATTGGGTAAAGAAACTAATCGCATTGCCGTCATAGATTTAAAGAGCGGTAAATTTCCTGTTGAAGTTGAACACAACGAGCAGTTGATGATTTACGGTTTAGGTGCGTGTAGCCGCTATGCGGATGAAAATACGACAATAGAATTAACCATAGTACAACCATTGGGCTTTCATAAAGACGGCCCCATTAGAAGCTGGGACATATCAGCTTCTGATTTGGTTGACTGGGGTTTCAATGTTCTAAAACCAGGTATCGAAGCCTGTTTAGAAAAGGAGCCAGTATTTAATGCTGGCGTTAATCAATGTAAATTTTGTTCCGCAAAAAGCGTCTGCGAAACATATAAAAATAAGGAATAGAAATATGTCTGAAGAAAAAAAAGAGATAGAGACCTTTAGTTTTCCTGGTGAAGAAGAGCAACACGATATTGCTGGTCTTTCTGAGGAAGGTAAGGTTCTTTTAAATAAGGTTCAATTAACTGAAAACAGCAAAGAAGCGTTGGTCGCACAAGCTAATGAGTTGATTGCTAATGCTAATTTTGAAATAGAGAAGAATGACATTCTCTACAATAATTACATGGAACAACTTAGAGAGGTTGTAAATAAGAAGGAGGAAGAAGATGAGCCTATCAGCGATAAAGAAAAAAACTGAACTTAAACCGCCAAAGATAATTCTTTATGGTGGGGCCGGTGTAGGTAAGTCATCGTTTGGTGCATCTATGCCTGAACCAATCTTTCTATTAACGGAAGACGGGTTAGGAAAAATACAAGTGGATCACTTTCCATTGGCTGAAACATTTGATCAGGTTATGGATAATTTGAACGATCTTATTAAAGACGATCATTCTTATAAAACATTAATAGTTGATTCATTAGACTGGCTAGAACCAATGTGGCAGTCCAAGTGCTGTGAAGATAACAATTGGAAATCAATTGAGACTCCGGGCTATGGTCGTGGATATGTAGAAACTTTGAAGTACGTCAGACAGTATTTAGATTTACTAAATGTTCTGCGTAATAAGAAGAAGATGACTATTCTGCAAATCTGTCACAACGTAGTGAAGAGAGTAGAGAGTCCAGAGATCAGTCCTTATGACCAGAATCAATTAAAACTTCATGCAAAATCTGCCGCTTTAATTTCAGAGTGGTCCGATTGTGTGTTCTTTACGAACTACAAGCTGGGTGAAGTAAAGGTTCAAGGTAAAGGTGGTCAGATGAATACAAAAGCAGTAGCGGGAGACAGAATTATTTATTCTGAAGAGCGTCCAGCTTTTGTTAGTAAGAATAGATACGGCTTAGACTTTGAACTGCCTTTTGATTGGTCTGTAATCAGGGAGCAAATGTTAGCGAAATGAATGTAAATCCAGAGGTTGATCAATTGGTAGTTTCTTTGAAGCGATGCGAAACAGTTCTTGATAAAAGAATTGACGTAGATGCTAACGAAGAAATTTACCCATTAGGAACGATTGATTCATTGGAAGACATCAAAGATAAATTAATACAATTAAGGGATTGGTTGAGTGATTACCACACTCACGATCCCGGTTAAACAGGAGAAAAAATATGGTAGATTTAACAAAATATGAACACAACCTTGACGTTGATGAAGTGTCTGGAGGTGGAAGTAAGATAGAGCCGGGAAGACATAACATGACTTATTGTGGAAGTGAGATTGTGTCTGGTGCTAATGGGTGGGAAGCTATTAAGCTTTTATTTGAGATTGAAGACAGCATGATCAATGTTGGATATGCGTGTACGATGAAACACGACACTAGCGAGAAAGCTATTGGCATTGGTATTGAGTCTTTAAGGAAGATAGGTAAAGCAGCCGGGATTGCCGGGAGTCTTACTGATACCGATATGTTAGCTGGTAAAACCTTATCTGCTGAACTGGTCCTTAATGAGAAAGGTTACTTAGATATTAAGGATGACTTTGGTAATACTTTTCAACCAACGGTTAAAGAAGAAAAATCAAGTGGGAAGACTAAACCCGTAGAGGCTGAAGAGTCTACTTCGGATGAAGAAATCCCTTTTTAATTACCCCCTAGCTAGTAACAGGCCTTCGTTATGTTCGGAGTGTCTCGCTCCAGTTGGAGGTCTGTTACTACACTTGGACAATCGTTGGTATGGGAGTTGCTCGGTGGAGCATTTAGAAAAAATTAAACAAAGGTTAGAAAGAGGAGAATCATTACCCTATGTTGCTATGTTAAACGATAAAGCCGTTTCATACGCTGTTACCAAGACTAAGGATAAATACTTGGACATAGCTAAGAACGAAGGGAGTTTCGTTTTGCATGAGTGGGAAAGAAAACATAGGTTGGAATTATTTGGAAAGGTGGTAGCGGAATATTTGAACTACTGCTCTGAACTGGCAAAAAATGGTCTTCTCGATACTATAAGACGAGAGGATGACTGATCTTAAAAAATATTTAGGGAAAGAGGGATTAATAATAGACGAGAATTTTCACTTTAGAGGTGGAAAGAAGTCTATTGATTCATTAATCAATGAATTAACTGATGACGGCTTAGTTGTTGATTACATAAACACCACAGGAGAATTAGTACGGGTCCCGGTTAGGGCTAGTATTGGAGTGCGTCCTGATAAGTTTGGCGAGAGGTCGGGTTGGTATGTGTTTAATGAAACCGGAGATTATCAGAATTGTGTTTGGGGTAACTGGAGGACCGGATTACAGGGGAAGTGGTCTTCTGTTGAGATTGATAAGTTAAGTGCTTCAGAACGACAGGTTCTAAAGGCCAAAGTGGACGAAGCTATACGTCAAGGGGAAGAAGATAAAAAGCGGAGGCAAGATGAAGTAGCAAAAGAGGTTAATGAAAGGTTTAAGTTGTGCAATGATATTGTCGAGCATCCTTATCTAAGCGCTAAAGGGTTAAAAAATAGTTATGGTCTGAAAGAATTAAACGGCAATCTAATTATTCCGGTTGCGAATTCTACTACAGGCGAGTTGAGAAGTCTGCAATATATAAGCAAAAAGGGTGAAAAAAGGTTTGTTTCTGCGTCAGAAGTTAAAGGAAATGTATTTCCCATTGGATTCAGCCTAAATTCAGTATCAGATATAGAGAAAATCGTAGTCGTTGAGGGAGTAGCTACTGGAATTAGCGTACATTTAGCGACAGGCTTGCCCGTTATCGTGGTTTTTTCGGCGATGTTCGGGATTGAGGCATTAACCAAGTTAAGAGAGCGCACGAGAGCGCAGTTAATCATTAGTTTCGACAATGATACTAGTGGAGTTGGACAGAGGAACGCACAAGAGTGTGCAAATTCACTTCATAATTCAATAATTAGATTACCTTCTATTACAGGAGACTTTAACGACCTTCATTTAGAGCAAGGATTAGAGGCCGTTAAGTTGGAAATAGAGGGCGGTGGTTTAGGGATAAAGCGGTACGCTATAAAGAACTTAGTCGGTAGTCCTCCTCCTATCGAATGGTTGGTTGACCGTTTTATTCCGCTTAAATCACCAGGAGTATTAAGTTCTGTTGGCGGTATTGGTAAATCGTTCTTAGCCCTTCAATTGGCTTTGAATTTAGCAAGGGGCGGAGGAAAATTTTTAGGTAAAAATATATTACAAGCTGGATCAAGCGTTATTCTAAGTTCGGAGGACAATCAAGAAGAGGTGCATAGACGTATTAATGCTTTAGATCAAGGAGGCGAGCGTTTTGAGTCACCTTATGATGTGTACGTTTACACCATAGCTGATCATGGTAAGCCTATGATCTTATTAACTGAAGACAATATAACTGCTCAAGCAGTAGAGTTAGTTGAAGAATTAAAGACCATACCAGATTTGAAGTTAGTCGTATTTGACCCTATTCAAAGTTTTGTATCAGCGAGCAGTCCTATTAGTAGTAGTAATGAGTCGGCTCAGTTGTGGTGTTCTTTTTGTGCCAGTATATCGGCTCAATTAGGTGTTACGACACTTAGTATTCATCACATGAATAAGAGTGGATTGGTGGGAACGGAAAGCAGCATGGAAGCGAGGCAGTCTATTCGTGGCGCCTCAAGCATAGTAGACGGAATGAGGTTCGCTTTAGCGATGTGGTTAAGTAATGATTACGAACAGATTTGTATTCAAGAAGGGGTAAAACCTGAACCTACAAGAGTGGTTAGGGCGAGCGTAGTTAAGACCAATAGTGGGGATGTTGATACGTCTGTTATGACGTTATTTAGAGGTAATGATTCGCCAGTATTGGATGTGTTGAATAAAGAAACTGGAATAAAATGGGATTGATATGAGCAAAGGAGATTACCCTAGACCAATTAAAGATAAGAAGAAATTTAATGATAATTGGGATCGAATATTTAAGAAAAAGAGACCAAAAAAGACTAGAGAGGGTGAGTAAAAACTTCTCAACACCATGGTAAAAAGGTAACAAAGTTGAAACCTTTTGACTCATACAGACATACAGTACATATACTGAGAGAGGCAAGCTATGGCTTGCCCTCTCAAAAGAAGAAGAATGAATAAGTTTTGGTGGATAGAAGTCGGAGTACCAGAAGACGAGAGAAACTCGGCTTGTGTTCGTCAGTCGTTGGTTAATAGATCGTATGGTGAGATCAAGAAGGGAGTTTGGCGGTTGTATCGGAGGAGGACGGATCGGTTGGATTTGACGGCTTCGGATAAGATGTTGCTTTGGGCGATGAGTGAGAGGTTTAGAGTAGAGAGTATGAGTTGTACGGATGCGGTAGGGTATCTGAGTAAGATGATCGGCGTGAGTCGGAAGACGGCCGGCAAGAGTATTCAGAGGTTAGTGGATGCGGAGATAATCTGGATTGTTGAGGAGGGCGAAGATCGAAGGGCGAGGAGGAGGCTAGAGGCGAGGAAGTATTTTAGGAAACATTTTCTTTTGGTTGGTTTGAGTTACGAGTTAGGGGAGGGTTAGGTATTAGTCTCTCCCGTTTCGTTCGTTAGGGGACGTTTGTGGAGGTCGTTTTTTTGTCAATTAGGCGAAGTTTACCAAATCTTTTTTTATATATTTCTATGGTCCCGTCATTAAGCCAAACTTCTAACTTACCTTCGTTGGCATGAAGTGCTTTTGGAGTTTTTAACCACTCCTCTTCCCTTATCCTCTCTCTTGCTTTATCTACTGCGTCTTTAAATTCAGTCATTAGCTTTTCTCCCTCTTCTTTCTATTTTCAGCAGCCTTGAGTTTTCTGTCGTAAGACTTTCTTGCTCTTCGTTTTAGTTTTGGTTTACGTTTCATTGTCGGACTCCTCCTCTTTAATTACTTCATCTATAATTTTGTAAGTCTCATCCAGTTCTCCGGCTATATTTCCTTCGGTGTACTCTAAAATTGCATAGTCGAGTTTACTTCTAGCTTTCTTTAATTTTTTTATGATCTTACTCATTGTCGGACCCCTCAAAATTAAATAGCCAAAAATTTATTGAGGACCCTTCGTGGAAGTCAGCATGCTTGGTAACTCTTGGTGAGTTTTTCCAATCTACTACAGGAAGTCCATCTTTGTTTTTAACAACCCTTCCGTTTTTGTGCTTTTTATAAACTCTCTCAGTTTCCTGGTATTCAAACTCTGAACAGTCTATGTGGTCAGTATTGAAATTCATGCCGTATTCTTTTTTGACGTAATCGGCAATCGCTTCTTTCACTTCCCAATCGTGTAACTCAATTTTCATCTTTTTTCTCCCCGTTTTTGTTAAAAAAATTATCTCGCAGTTGCTTGGCATAATCTAAGAAAGATTTTCTATCCTTCTCGGTATTAGGAATCCATGCTTTGCTCTTTGTTAAGCCTTTTTCTTTTTGCCTCTTTTCGTAGGCTTTTACGTCTTCGGTATTAGTCATTAGTTTTTCCTTTTGTTTTGTTCTGCTTGTATGGCCTTTCTTTTGGCCTGGAGTCTATTAAATGAAGCATCACTCATTAAGTGTTGCTCTTGGTTTAATTCATTATTGATGTCGTATAACTGGCGTTCCAGCTCTGAATCCGAATAATTGCTGTAGTCGTAAGTTTTCATAAGTTTTCTGTTAAGTGGTTGATGATGTCTGATCTAGTCAGCTTGTGGAGGTCGTGATCTTTTAAAATCTCCCTTTCGTGGTCGTGTAGGACCACAATGGGGATGTTTTCCGTATGGAATATATAAAAGCGTACCTCTCTCTCCAGTCTTTCTGAGTAGAATTTCTGTTGTGTTCCTTCTTTTATGTCTAGTCTCATTGTCTATGCTCCCAGTTGGAAAAGGAATAGAAGAGAGAAAGCCAGTAATATTAGAAACCAGCCAAACATTAGCAGCCTTGAATCGTTGAAATAGTGGCGCAATCTTTTTTCATTGGTTCTGTAGTTTTTCATTGTGAGACCTCGTTAGATTTAGGCTCAAATGAAAGAATGGCATTGGCCATAAAAGACCAATAATTCTCACATACTCTTTGAGCAAGTTGCTCGCTAGGGTTTGGATC
>Ga0115011_10001528_pt1 | contig 16646 bp, 12 predicted proteins | sample TroAtlMetagenome_2_FD_88705 | JGI IMG/M metagenome (GOLD analysis project Ga0115011, IMG submission 88705) | Marine eukaryotic phytoplankton communities from Atlantic Ocean - Tropical Atlantic ANT8 Metagenome | ecosystem: Environmental > Aquatic > Marine > Oceanic | place: Tropical Atlantic...
CTTGACCGCTGCCTTCGGGCCGACTTGATCCTCACAACAGGTGGTGTTTCAATGGGCGACTTTGATTTTGTGAGGGAGGCGCTTCAGGCACATGGCTCATCACTCGATTTTTGGAAAGTGGCTATAAAGCCAGGTAAGCCATTGGCATATGGAACAATAGGTGGCAAGCCAGCCTTCGGTCTGCCGGGAAACCCTGTTTCTTGCATGGTTAATTTCCATGAATTTGTGCGCCCATTTATAAGGCAGATGATGGGGGATGACCGAGGTTTTCTACCTGTAATCAAAGCCCGAATCGACGCTGGGATAAAAAAGCGGCCAGGTCGAGCGCTGTTTGCGAGGCTCACCCTGAGTCAGGGAGAGGGAGGAGAGATTGTGGCTTCCCCGCTAACTAATCAGTCCTCAGGTGCCCTGACCTCCATGGTGGTGGCCGATGGTCTTGGATACCTTGAGGCATCTGCTGGGTCTGCTAGTGTAGGTGACGTCTTGTCGGTTCAGGTGCTCAACTGGCGTTGGCTGGAGAGGGCTTCGACTGGTCTGAAAGATTGAAGCCAGTTTACCCTGTTAGGGCTTTCGTTTTGGCTGGAGGTGCGTCCACTCGGTTTGGCTCCGACAAGGCTAGGTATGAAATTGATGGTTTAGCGATGGTTGTACGGGTAGCGAAGGCTTTTGAGAGCGCTGGGTTACAAGTGTCTATAGTTGCAAGAGATAATCGTTTGTTGGATTGTGGTTTCCCTTTACTGGTGGAGTCAGACACAGGCCCACTACACCCACTGGCTGGGGTTGTAGCTGGATTAGAGAGCTTGGATGCTGGGGAGAGCGCCCTGTTTGCTCCGTGTGACGTCCCGTTTTTATCGACTGTCGATATTACTTCTCTGGCCACGAGTACAGCACCAGCTATCGCAGTTAGTATTGATAGTGATAAGACTCACCCTCTAATTGCTCACTACAATAAGCGTCTTCTGCCCCTTGCTCGTGCGATCCTGGTGGCAGAGGGGTCTGTAAGAGATTTTGCTAGTGAGGCAGGCTTAGTTCCTATGTCAGAGGCCAGCCTGAGCAACCTGAATTATAGGAATTAAACAGACTGAGCAGTGTCTATTATGGGTGCTAAGCTTCACTGTGAGGTGTGAGCCCTTGGCGTGAAGCATTAGAATATATTGCAAAGCTGTTCATTGAATATCCATGGAGGTGGCATTGTGGAGCACCCAGATGACAATATGGTCCGACATGAAGATCTTTTGAGGCTAGACGATAGCCTCAAGCAACATAGCCTTCAGCGCAAAGCAGCCATCACAGCTGGAGGCGGGATTGATCATGCAGGGCGGGTCTCTATCACGCCAATCAAGAATTTTGATCTGGACAATACTATCTTCTCGACGCTGGAAGGCACCCTGCCAAGAATGTTTATGACAGCTAAGATCGCCAAGAATGTCCAGTGGGACGAATCTGCGTCGAAAAAAATAGAACAGGAATACCAAGACGCCGTCACGGAGGCTAGTGTTCCATCTGTAAATTCGGCAATCATCCAATTCATGGAAGAAGAGTGCGACTTTAGTGCAGAACATGCGGATGGCACCTTTCTGGAACATCTCCTGTTTTGCCATGACTACTCAGCGCTTCACTTCCCTATGCACTCACCCGTGGTCATGCTGCTGCATTCCATTCTGGGTACGGGTACCAACACCTTTGCCATGGAAGCTTCCAAGATTCCAGCTTTGGGGGAATTGGTCAGCGAATTTGAGATGAGGCACATAGAGGCTTTCCCTTCCTTTCTGCGGCTCCTATACCAACCCAATTTCCTCGGGGAGCTGGATGAAAATATTGCTCGTCTGGACACGCTGGATAGTATCTCATACCACCGCGTCATCGATAACCAGAGACTGTCGATGGCCGCAGAGGACTTCTGGATCCAGCTCAACTACCACCTGATTCACTACGTGGATTTCCTACCAGCAGCAAATTGGCCTTCCCAACTCTCTGACCCAGTGATGCAGAGCTTCATTGATTTATCGAATTTCCTCGATAAAGCCGACAAGAGAATGGCCCGAGTCGCGTTCCCTTTTCCGAGACCTTCGAAGTTGAAATCCCTTCCGAGACCTTCGAAGTTGAAATACCTAGAGAGGGAAAAACTGTCCTTTGGTGGGAGGTTGTCTTCATTGGTACCGACATCTGTGAAAAAGAAACAGGCGGCAAAGTCCATTCGGAAATTCTCGGAGCGCGCTGATCACAGTCTAGAATACGAGCTGTTCTGGAAGTCTTGACTGGTACTAGTTTGGTTTGTGAGCCCTAAAGTACTCTGCGACCAACTGGTGGACTGTGGTATCGCGCCGGACGATACATCGGGTCTGGAAGAGTGTCCCGTTCGCAGCCTCAATACTCAATTAGAAGGCTCGTGGCTGAGGCTGTTTTAGGGCCGCCATTAGGGTAATCTTACTTACAAGAATTAACCAGATTGAATAGTGTGTATTATGGGTGTGAAACTTCACTGTAGGGTGTGAGGGCGTAATTTGAAGAGGATAGAGTAATGACCGTAGATCTCGAAGAAAAAGATGGGCCGATTGGGTTCGCTGTAGCCACTGTGTCTTCCGAATTGACGACGGAAACCGATGGTTCTGGACCAGCGGTAGCCGCCGCGCTTCGTCGAGGGAAGCACAACGTAGTTGAGTCTGTCATTATCCCTGATAATATTCAGGCCATTAGTCGATTTGTTGTTGAGTGTTCCGACAACCCAAAGGTCTCAGCCGTTATTCTGGCTGGAGGAACGGGCTTGAGCAAACAAGACGTTACGCATGAGGCCGTTTCTCGCCTGTTGGACAAAGAATTACCAGGCTTTGGCGAGATCTTCCGAGCCTTGTCTTTCAAGAGCATAGGCCCTAAGGCGATGAAAAGCAGAGCTATCGCTGGAACAATGGGCTCATTGGTAATTTTCGCCATACCAGGATCTCCAAAGGCAGCTGACTTGGCTGTAGATTCTCTGATAGCCCCGCAGGTATCGGACATAGTCTGGGAATTAGATAAAGAGCCTATCTCTGTTTCTACAGATGAAGCACCGCTCCAGCCTGTAGAGGAAGGCGAAACGGTCGCGGAACATGTTGAGGACGAACCTAAGGCTGGTTGGCAGAGGTCATTGGCGCTCCTTGATGGTACCATTGAGTTTGGCTCAAAACCAGAGATCCCTGATTGGCTACAGGGGGTGGCTCCCGCTCGTGAAGTTCTTGAGTCGGCTGGTCAGCGAGCCACGATACGGCTACCGTCTGGTGAGTATCAAGCCTTTGGTTTTCCCGATCTGTACCGCCCGTCAGCACGTGTGATTTTAGCCTCCACCCTCTCGACTCGCGGCGAAATTATAGCGCTTCACAGGATGCCAGTTCTAACCGGAATTGCTGCCCATAGAATCGGTGGTATGCTTCCATATAGCGGTCATATGAGTCGGACAGCTATCCAGTTAACTGGAAAAGACTACCCAGGAGAGGGTCGACTTTTTGCTGTTGAGTCGGACAGTGTTCACATTGTTGAGAATGGAAAAGTCGTTTCTTGGGATGGGCGCACCATTACTCCCTTGGGTATGGAGGGGTCTGCATTAGGCTCGTTACTGTTAAGGTGGTCCCAAAAGTAATGTCTAACGGCTTCCATCCAAGTAGAATTCAAGTTACAAGAACGACTAAATTATGGAGACTACATGGAAGAGGCTAATTCATATCTTGAGCCAGCGGCAACTAGGGTAATAGACCCACAGACAGGACGTTCAGTTTGGTTGGCTGGAATGGTTTCTAATGCTCGGGTCGAGGGCACGTCTATCAAATACAACCTTTCCTTTGGATCGGGCTACAGCTCAGAATCGAGAGTTGCAATTCAGAATGAAATAAGGGCAAACCTCGAAAAGCTGGGCTGGACAGGGGCCGTTATATGCAACGTTAAGCTCCAGAACCCAGAGCCCCAACCTTCAGCTTCGGGCGGCGGTTGTGGTGATTCAAAAGGTAAGTCGAAGGAGCCTGTTAGGGGAATGAGTGGCCCTGGTATGCAGCCCCACGGCGGCCCCATGGTGAAGCAGCCCATCAACGGAGTAAAGCACATTGTGGCTGTTGCTTCGGGAAAGGGCGGAGTTGGTAAGTCAACCGTCGCTGTTAACCTAGCCTGTGCTCTTGCTGAACAGGGCTATAAGGTTGGTCTGATGGACGCTGACATCTATGGCCCATCTGTTCCTACTATGATGAAGATTAATGGCGATATGATAGCCGATGCTAACCGAAAGATTATCCCTCTCCTGTCCTATGGTATCAAGTGCATGTCTATTGGTTTCATGGTTGATAAGGATGAGCCCATTATATGGAGGGGTCCAATGGTCATGGGGGTAGTTCGGCAGTTTCTAAATGATGTAGCCTGGTCACCTCTGGATTATCTTCTAGTAGACCTGCCCCCTGGTACTGGTGACGCTCAGTTGACTATGATTCAGGGAACTCCAATAGCAGGTGCAGTTATCGTTACGACACCTCAGGAGATCGCCCTGATCGACGCTGAGAGGGGGGTGGCCATGTTTGAGAAATTAAATGTGCCGGTTTTGGGTGTAGTTGAGAATATGTCCTATTTTGAACTACCCGATGGTTCTAGGGCTCACCCATTCGGTGATGGCGGTGGCCAAAAGATGGCTGACAAGCACGGAGTTGAGCTTTTGTGTCAGATACCACTTCAGACCGCGATTCGAGAGGGAGGAGATTCAGGAGAGCCAGCCGCTCTTAACGGTTCAGAAGCATTCGTGGCGGTTGCGTCAGCTGTTGCGAGTAAACTTCCTCTAGGAGCATAGGTTTTAGGTATGAATGCTGGCGTTATCGGTTCTAAAGATTCATTAGTCGATAAGTTTGGGCGTGTTCATAACTATCTTAGAATATCGGTAACCGACCGATGCAATCTCTCATGCGTCTACTGTATGCCTGTTGAGGGCTTCCCTTGGATGGAGAAAGAGGATGTACTTTCCTTTGAGGAGATTGTGCGTCTAGTACGCCTATTTGCTAGGGGCGGGATTACCCACATAAGACTTACGGGTGGGGAGCCAACCATTAGGCGGGACATCGTTGATCTTGTCAGGCAGATAGCGTCAGTCGAAGGGATTGTTGATGTTGCAATGACCACTAATGGCCTCAAGCTACCAAAGTTGGCGGGAGATCTAGCAGAGGCAGGCCTAACTAGGGTCAACATCTCGGTAGATACGCTTGATCAAGATAGGTTTAGCTCTATATCAGGAGGAGGTAAAATTGGAGATGTCCTCCTAGGAGTGGACGCTGCAAGAGCTGCGGGGTTGACCCCAGTCAAGATTAACACAGTCCTTCTAAAGGGAGAGAACGACTCAGAGGTGCGCGAGATAGTGGAGCGATTTGAGGCTCACAACGGCGACACTGAATTGAGGTTCATCGAGTACATGCCCTTTGGAGAGCGGCGCTGTGTAGGCATTACGGCTGAAGAGGTACGTGAAATAATATCGGGCTTCAGGACGATAGTCCCCAGTAGTTATAAGCGGGGTGGAGGGCCTGCAGTTAGCTACGAGCTTATTGAGAGTGGGATGAAGGTGGGTTTTATATCCCCACTTTCAGAAAAATTTTGCTCTGGGTGCAACCGTTTGAGGCTGATGGCAGACGGTAAATTGAGAACCTGTTTGTCAGACGATGGTACCCCCTCACTTCGTGATCTTGTTCGTGGGACGGCAACAGATGACGACCTTTTTGAAGCTATCAAAGGCATGGTTATGGGGAAGCGTGAGGGGCATGGTTGTACTGTTGAGGGTGGCTATGTCTTTGAAGGTGTGATGACTCGAATAGGTGGCTAGTTACCCTGGTGTTTTATGCTTGATTAGCCGTCTTGTTATTTCGGGTTAGATAGCGCTGCGAATACAGAATTCAGTAGTAGGAGAAGGGCGTGTCGAAAGATAAGCGAGTTGAGTTAGGTGAAGACATGTTGATGTTGTCTTTGGGCCTTTTTGGTGGTGTCTGTGCTTATGCTTGGCAGGGCCGTCTGGGTTTGGTGGCCATTGGGTTACTTTTTGCATCAGTCATCACATATAGTCTTGGAAGAAAGCGTGTCACAGGATCCGCACGAAAGAGTGCTGATCTCTACGCCAAAATTTTATTCACTGTTGCTGGAATATTAGCCCTACTAAGGCACCCGATAGCTGTGCCTGTTCAAGACGCCGACGGTCAAATTGTATCAGGAGCTGCTGAGCGAGTGTTGCCAATTTATTCGGCTATATCTGAGTTCATCGGCAATGTGGATGGCAGCACATTCATTTTGTTTGCTTGTATTGCTATGGCGGTGAAATTTGTTGGGGTGATTAGCTCAGCTTATGCTTGGCACCTCTTGTTGATAGGCCAGGGTATCCGCTACAAATTTTGGCACACAATAATGACCTCCTTTCTTATAGGGCGATTTATTGGGACTTTTCTGCCAAGCACAATCGGTTTAGATGGCTACACACTGTATGAGGCAGGCACCTATTCAAACCAGTGGCCTCGCGCGATAACTGCTAAGGTTCTGGAGAAGTTTATAGGTATCACAGGTCTCTTTTTGGGTATGGTGATAACCCTGCCCTTTGGCTACGGAGTATTGGTAGATGTCTGTGAGAAATTAGATAAGCCAGGAGCGGCTCCAGTCTTGGCAGGTGGAATACTGGCAGTAGCTGGTGGGGTATCGCTAGTTGTTACCTTGGGTCTTGTTTGGCCAGGATTAATCATATGGATAATGGGTATTTTAGGCAAGGTAGCTCCAGCTAAAGTGAAGGTTCATGTAGATAGTTTTACTGGGGCGGTAGGTGCCTATAGAGGTCAGGTTAAGCTCTTAATGATGGTGCTCCTCAGTAAGTTCGTTACGCACTTTACAACAGCCGTGGTCTACTTCTTCACGGCACTCGCCATCGGAGTTGTGGGAGCACAATTTTGGCCGATCGTCTTTGGCTCAACAATCCAAATATTTGCAACCATCTTTTCACCAACTATAGCGGGCGAAGGCGCCAGAGAGGCATTCCAGTCTCTGTTGTTGTCATCGCAATTGGGAGGGGTTGCACCAGCGGTATTATCAGGTGCGCTAGGCTTCATCGCTGCAGAGGCCGCTACGATGTGGGGTGGTGTTTTTCTCCTGTCACGAAAGGGTGGCTGGAGGCCTAAGATAGCTCTCGTAGATGATGTACAGGTCGACTATTCATGGATAGAGGATGACGACACTGGGTTTAGTGCAGAGAAACTCGCCGATGCAAAAAGGCAGGCGCAGGAGGGTTAGACAAAGGTCCAATCTGCGAATTAATTATCTAGTCTTATAGTGAATAGTTCTATACCTACTCGACTAATCTCGTTTATTGATGTAGCATGGCGCCGAGGAATGTTGGGATGAAGACGTTAGGTTTTTTGGGTAATGGTTTTGTAGTTAGATTAGCCTTAGCTATGCTCGGTTGTGCTCATTTAGGTCCTTCGGCAATAGCTGGAATATCAGAGATCGATTTAAAGTCGATAAATGAGTGGGATGGCCAGTCTGTTGTTGACTCTACATTGATGACTGAGGCTTACTCTGAGGTAGTGCGAGAGCTTGGCGCCTCTATTTCAAATCCAATGGTTTTGGGTGCCGATACATTGGGCATATATGGATTTGAATTTGGTGTGACAGCCACTGTTGGCTTTATATCGACAACAGGGACAAACTTGGAGCCCTCTTCTTGGGAAAGGGTTCACCCAGAGGGTAGCCCTGGTGCCGTATTGGTCATACCTCGTCTTTATGTCAGGAAGGGTCTACCTGCGTCAATAGAGGTAGGTGGGTCGTTAGGTCCTGTTGTTGGTTCGAGTCCATCAGTAGCTGGCGCTTATGTTCGCGCTGCTCCTTTAGAGGGCTATAGCAACATGCCAGACTTAGTCTTACAGGCTGGATATTCTGGATATGTGGGTCACGATCATCTCGAATTAGGAACGATGGATCTCTCTGGCACGATTGGATACACTATGCCGTTTGGGAGGGTTGTAGGTGTTAACAGTGCTTCTGTGTCCCCTTGGGTTGGTGCAGGGCTAATCCGTGTACACGCCCAACCGAACATGGAAGTGGATGACGCTCTAGCTTTAGGTTTGTCTTCTGTTAGTGGGTTCGCGTCAGCTGCAAGCTACGATCCACAGTACAAGTATTGGAATATGTTTGGTGGGTTGAGAATTGCTAGCGGTGATGTAATTTTCAATGTAGCGGTCAATTGGTCGCCAGATCAGTTGGTTACACTAACCACAGGTATGGGTCTAAACTACTGAGAATAGGAAGATTCATCGACCTGTTTGCGATGATTGCCCTGAATTTAGTCCATGTCATATTGTCGGCTAGTTATAAATGGACCATTGCACTGCTCCTCGGTCAGTTGACTTTTTCTTGATATGATCCTCTGTTTTGGTAGCCTAACCGAGCACACTAAGACAGGATGTAGATGGATGGCGACACCCATAACGCTGTAAAGAGGCGCATAAAGCTGCTGCGCCCTCTGGGAAAAGGGGGCTTTGGTGGTGTTTTTCTAGCTGAGGTTCGCTCTTCGGATGGGCTGGTACACAGGATGGCGGTAAAGCTAATGCACGCCGAGTTTTCTAAGGAGTCAGAGGTAGCGGCCCGCTCTCGAGATGAGGCTAGGTTGATGTCTCAGATCAACCATGACAATGTCGTGCATGTTTTTGGTTTAAGCATGCTCGGCGAAAGGGCCGCTGTCCTAATGGAGTATGTAGAGGGGATCGATGGCGCGGCGATGATTAAGGATACGGTCGAGAGAGGCGCTCCAGGGATACCCCTCTCTGTCGTGTGTCGAATGATGGAGTGTGCTGCAGACGCTTTGGACTGTGTGTATCACTCCATATCTCCTCAGACGGGAGAGCCTCTTCATGTGGTCCACAGGGACATCAAACCCTCCAACCTTCTTGTATCATTGACGGGAGTATTGAAGGTCATGGACTTCGGTGTGGCTAGGGCTGAGTTTGAGAGAGAGGCTGTCACCAAGTCTATGCAGTTTGGCACTCAGAGGTTTATGGCGCCAGAGCGCTGGCTGGAGGGAGAGGCAGGCCCGAGATCGGATGTTTTTTCCCTCGCGATCACGTTTTGGGACCTGGTCATGGGCGACAAACTCCCCCAGATGCCCCTGAGCCCAAAGAAGTATGCTGCTAGACTGGACGCAGATGTGACCAGTTTACTTGCCCAGTGTCAACTTGACAAAGCTACATCTGAGGATCTGGAGTCGCTATACCGAGGAATGATGAACTACGATTCCGTGGACCGGCTATCTGCAGCCGAGGTGACCGAGGCCTTTTCAGAGCTTTCAGAAAAGGTTCGTGGGCCTTCATTACGTAGATACGCTCGCAAGTGGATCCCTCCTCTACTCGAGGCGCGAGAGTCTAAGATGGAGGAAGAAGATCTCTTCGCAGATATGACAGGCACTCTTTACACAACTAGGTATGAAGATGAAGAAGATGAGGCCTATAAGGAAGACCCAACACTTGGTAAAGAGCTGAAGCAGGTGAAGCTAGGTGCCGATTCTGGGGCCCCGCCACTAGAGGCCTCATATGTTCGTGATGGGTTTGAGGCTGTAGTTCGCACAGCACCTAAAATAGAGGCTGTGTTTGGGTCTTGGAAAGGTATGGTGGCAATGCCAATTATAGGTGGCGTTTTGGCTGGGTTTTTCCTCCATTTTCGAGCGCCTAAAGTAGAGGTGTCAGCCCCAGCTCACCCACAGCATTCAGTAATGATATATGCGGAGCCGTCCGAGGGGTACGTTGAGGTTGAGGGGCTTAGGGGCGAGGTAGGCGCAGAGATTTCCACACCAGAAGGTTTACGTGAGTTTGTATTTCTTGGGGATGGATGGCAGAAGTCTTGTGAGGTCGAGGTAAACGCTGGACTGGCTACGATCAAGTTCAACAGAGATGGCGATGGCTGTATAAAGACTTTCCGCTAGAGTCCTTCGTTGGCTTACTCTGGGTAGTTGATGGTGATTCCTGCCCCTACGTTTGCCGATACATCAACTATATTTATGCCTTGCATTGGCCTAGTCAAAGAGATCCTCTGAACTTGGGCTGAACCGACACCAATGTGAGCCTGTGGCGGCATTGACGCGGCAAAACCTGGGCCGCCAGTAACTACTGCGGTGTGAAGACCAGCGTCTGTTGTTACTTTTACTATAGTGCCCTCTGGGCCATTGACTCGCACCCACCCGTCAGCAGTACACCCGTCAGACATAAAGAGCCATGGTGGGCGCATAAAATCTGCTACCACAAAATCAGATATTCCATCGCCGTTAAGGTCTCTCGATAATAGCGCTCTCCCACCTGTCTCTTGTGGTAGCCCTAGAGTCTCGCCGATCTCCGTGAAGTTACCATCATTGGATTGCCTTAGGAGTTGAAGCGGGTAGAGCTCTGCGTCTGCTTCAGTAAAATCACTTGTCGACACCAAAATGTCGTTGAGCCCGTCGTTATCGTAGTCGGTAACTTGGCTGCCCCAGCCCATCTGATTTCCCGTCATTCCAGCACCACTTATTGAGCTGTTGAACTCATAGAAACCTCCGTCACTATCAATCAAAATATGGTGGTTACCTGTGGCTGTTGCGAATACATCCAGCCTTCCATCTCCATTTAGATCCCCTGTGGAACTGCCCATACAGTCTATGACTATATCAGCCCCTCTAGGCTCACCAGACTCAAAAGAGCAGTCTCCGTTGTTAATTAGCACACCGTTTCCACCAGCTACGGCGCCAAAGTCATTGCATATATATAGGTCTAGATCTCCGTCTGAGTCCCAGTCGATGGGCATAATGTCAAAGACTCTCCCCCACTCGGGAGCGCCTGGAGCGATTGCTATAGTTTCACCAGTTAGGCCTTCGTCTGATCCAATAAATACTTGACCTCCCGAGCCAGGGTCTTCCTCTTGTGAAGCGTGAACTACCATAAGATCAGTGTTGTCATCGCCACAGAAGTCAAGGGCTATCGCTTCTCGGTGTGTCTTGAAACCAGCTGGCTCAATCAACCGAACCGCTTCGACACCATTGTCATATAGTATGTCAACGGCCTCGCCCATTACTAGGAAGTCACTCACCTGGTTGTTGTTTACGTCCACAGCCGTCACTCTCTGGATGGGATTTGGCCACTCTATCTCAAAAGGCTCAATGGCTGGCCCCCAATGGTGTGTACGCCATGTTCCTACGATATGGACAGCTACCCAGTCATCTTGCCCAGATGACATGGCGATTGGTCCATTGAGTGCCCAGTCATCATAAATATCCAAGGGGAAAAACAACTCAGATTGGTCAGTATACGTAACGCTCTCTAATGGCGAATTACATTCTGACTGGGTGACAGTGATCTGAGCCTCTGTAATTGTACCTGTGTCATATGTAGGAGTACCAGTCTCCTCTGTAGGAGTACCAGTTTCAATAACTTGGGAGTCATCTGTAATTTTGTTTGTGCAAGCCAGTAACAATAAGATCATGTTCTTATCATAACAGTCATCTGTGAGACCAAATCAAATTTTGGATTTATCTACATCTCTCGATGGTATGGTTGGGAGTAAAACCGTCGGCTATTAGAGTCGATAATACAGTGAACGGTCGAGGAGTGGATCGTCAAAAACAATATCATCAGGTAGTAGGCCGCCATTACCCGCTTCAACAGCGACGATCCCGATAGGGTGTCTGCCCCCATTAAAGTAATTACCTGTAGCGAACCGAAGACTGGGTAGCATCCCAGCAGGATCTAATACAGACAACGCTAGTATGTATGATCCGAGAGGGACATCCAATTCGAACCTCTCTTCTACATAATGTTGGGGAGGAGCTTGGCCCCAAGCGGGTACATCCGATGTCCAATTTAGTTCTGGGTAGTAGACGGACCAGGTGTCAGTTTCGGTCCAATCAGGGTCTGTCCACTGGCTTCCCCCAGTCCAGGAGCGTATATCTACACTCTGGAAGGTGGCTGACCATACAACCTCTCTCGATTCATAATCTAGAAGAGATAGCTCTAGAGGCCAGTTGTAATAGAATGGTGCTGAACCTTCGTTTCTGACAGTCATTGTGACATCTAGGTACCCATCTTGTACTAGGGGGGTAAAACCCACATCATCTAGTACAAATCGATAGCCCAGAGCTCGCTGTATCTCCTCAGCCCCCTCTTGTGCTGTTGGATCTTGTTCATCATAGCCATCAATCCACCTTAGCTGTGTCCCGTGTAACCATTTGATTGTGTTGACCACAAAGTTCCGATGGATGGGGTCTGACACCGAATCAGTTGGGTCCGAGCCTGGCTGAAGCTGCCAATTGCCCCAATTATATGCCGTTTCACCGCCGATATAATGGTCCAGATATCTATCAGTCTCCTCATTCATTGTTCGAACACTCGCTCCGTGTACCCAGTGTTGGTCATAGTGTGCGAATGAATCCCAGTACTCTCCAAACGGCTGCTCTGTAAATTCGTTCCATGCGTGGCGCACTGAGACCTGCTTGTCTGGGAAGGCTGAGCTAAAAAGGTTGGCCGCGAATGTCTGCATCTCACTGTCTGGGGATGGGGAGTGGTGCTCACCCCACTTGCCAAAGATTCCCATCTCTATAAAGGCTACCCTTGGGTCATCATTCCAGACAGTTCCAAGTCTCTGAACAAGTCGCTCCAGTCTGCTCTGAAATTGTGAGCTGGTGTAGTCATCAGTTGTCATGTCCAGGGGCCAGTATTTTTGGTCTTCACCAGACCAATGAAGGTAGACTCTTGGGATAACTTTGACGTTGTTTTCTTCTACACCTGAGAATTTCTCATCAATGACCGATATTATCTTATCTAATCCGTCAGACTCATCATTTTCGAGCTCGTTCCATCGAATATAAACATGGCTAAGTGTCGCCCATTCATGCTCGTATAGGCCATTTGTGGTGAACCCTTTTAGTGGGTTTCGGAGCGCCATTTCATATGGTGTAGGGGTAACGTGAACAGGTTCGACAGGGGTAACCGAGGTGTCAACAGAGGTGTCAACAGAGGTGTCATCTGTTGTGATTTCTTGGGCACATGCCAGTAACAATAAGAACATGACGTCATAATATCAGGAAGAGCGTCAACTAAACTAATTTCCTTTTAATCCGATCATATGTGATACTGGGTAAGTTGCTATTGTCACGTCAAGAGTTTAAGAGAAGCTAATGATTCGAAGGTTAATAATTTTGCTGCCTATAATTGCGCTGTCAATAGGCTGTGCATCGCGCGGTATGAGTTACCCAGGAACAACTCGATACCTACATGGGGTTCCCACGGCAGATATTCCATCTCTCCCTAGCGACCGCCCCACAGTAGGACCCACAGATAGTGACAACGGCAGAAATAGACTTGCCAATGACATATCTCGTGCCGCCGCCAACCACCTAGGTGACTCTAGGTTGAGAGTTGGGGGAACCACTTATAGATATGATTGCTCTGGGTTTGTTAACGCTGCTCATGCAAGAGCAGGAGCGGACCTTGCTAACAGAAATACAGCAGGCATGGTGGAGTATGCACGAAGCTTGGGGCTTTTTGAGCGAAGAGGTCACCCTTCAGTTGGTGATACAGTTTTCTTTTCGAATACTCATGATCGAAACAGTAATCGTCGCTTAGATGATGACTGGACACATGTAGCTGTTGTGGAGATGGTTGATTCCGACGATACGCTGCACCTCATACATCTAGGCAATCAAGGTGTTGTCAGGATGGTCATGAATATTACCAGACCAGGCGACCACCGCGACTCGAGCGGCAAAGAGATAAACAGCTTCTTACGTCGCCGTACTAATCGAGACCCTAGTGGTACAGTATACCTTTCGGGGCAGCTGTATAGCGGAGTGGCGAGTTTTTCTCGACTCCCGAGCTCAGCTCTTAGCGCTTACTATCCAATCTCCGATGGCCAAGAGGTCCAGGTTGCCTTGGCAGAAAGCGCGGGTTGCGTCGTCAGGTGAGCAGACAATAGGCTCTTCGTGAATGTTGAAGCTGGTATTTACGATCGCAGGCAACCCCGTCAGGGCCTTAAATTCACTTATGATATTATGAATTCTAGGGTTCTCTGATTTATGAATTACCTGTGGTCTAGCTGTACCATCGGTGTGAACGACCCCAGGACACAGCTCTTTCATTTTGTCGGTACAGTCAAAACACACAGTCATAAACTTTGCCGATTCAGTCGCTTTTTCAAGCCCGACAAAAAGGCTGGGGGCATCCTCAGCCAAGACCATCGGTGCAAACGGCATGAACTCTGTTCGGCCTAGGCGCTTGTTTAACCAGTCGTTTACTGATGGATCGTCGGGTCTAAAAAGTACGGACCTAGCGCCTAGCGCTCTGGGGCCCCACTCCATCTTTCCATCGAAGTGAGCCACTACTTTTCCGTTTGCGAGGTGTTTAGCTATAGACTTTGCTATGTCACGAGGTTTAGTCTTTGAGAGGTTGGCGCGACCGATCGCTCTAGAGATATCGCTGCTTGAAAAGTCTTGTCCCAACAACCGACTCTCTGTAGCTTCTGGTGGAGCACCCGCACCAAACAATGCGGCGCCAGAGGGTAAACCACCATCACCCATATGAGGTGTTACCCATAGGCTTTGAACACTCTCTAGCTCAGCTATTCTCTGATTTAGCTTTACATTGGCAAATATTCCACCAGCTACAGCTACGTCTCTCACCCCCAACCTTTTTACCCAGCCGTCTATAAATTTTGTCACCTCTACCTCAAGGTTCTTTTGAAGTGCAGCAGCGATCTCTTCACTAGAATATCGGTTTAACTCTATATAAAAGCTGTCATCCTTTGACTGGCGTTTCCAATAGGGCATCATGTTGAAGCCCATATCTTTTGAGTGTAGGATTTTTGAGAAATGCTCGACAAGTTCTTTTGGGGGAGCGACGGCTGCAGCCAACCCAGTGATCTTGCCTTCGTGTCTATTCGGTCTGTACCCTAGCCACTCAGTGACTCTAGAGTAATAAGTGTTTATTCCAGCGAATCCGGACTGAGAAAATACCCTCTCAAGGCTTCCCCCTTCGCCAGTAGAGACCGTTACAGAGGTTCCGTCTCCCATGGCGTCTAAGGTAAAGACTAGGACTCTATCGCGACCTTGAGTTCTGTATGCTGCTTCGGCGTGAGCTGTGTGGTGGTCCATAAGGATCAACTCTGCTTCAGAGAAGTGCCTTGCTTTAAGGCGCCGTCGTAAGACTGCTCTACAGGCAGCAACCTCTGCACCGGCCAAACCAGCTCTCTGCAAGAGACTCTGGTAAACTATGTAACCGTTGAGGCTAGGAGAGAATTGTGAGCTACTGTCCTTTGTCGATTTGTGAAAGCCTGGCAGTAGCCTGAGTAAAAAAGAAGGTGTGAAGCTACTACCTACTACAATTCTCTCAATATCTGACTCTCTCACGCCTGCAGTAAACAATACAGCGTCGATTGCCCCCCAAGGAAAGGCGCCGCTGTTCTTGACCCGATCGATCCGCTCCTGACCCACTGCAGCGATTAATCCGTTTTCACTAGCCAGTGCTGCTCCCGCGTCGTGGTTGTCTGCAATACCTAGTGTCAGCATCGGGCTATGCTATGACCTCCATACCCGTCTCGTCTTCTCCCAAATCAGACTGACGAACCATAGTCCATGCTGTTTGCAACGTCCTTTTCAATTCTGCTACTGATTTGATTCCACGGAGTTGTCTAGCGATCATCTCTGGTCGGTAATAGAACCTTAGATAAGCGAGCCTAGTTAGTTTTTGGATCTCAGAATCAGTCATATTACAGCGCGGTCTAGGAACTAGTTTATCGTGGGGCTTGAGCACAAATTCTCGCCAGTAATCGACCCCTGTATCCTCTAGCAGCATCTCATAGAGTTCAGTGTCTGGCATAGGGGTTACTTTTGAGAACTGAGCGTAGTCTAGGTCAAGGTCGATAGCTAACCGTATAGATTGCCTAACAGTTGCGGGGGTCTCGTAGGGGTTACCAACCATGAAGTATCCAAACGTGTCGATGCCCTCCTCTTTAGTCTCTCGAACCACTCGCTTCATCTGATCTATCGACGCGCTCTTCCTGAGGACCTTTAGGATTTCTCGATTACCCGACTCTATTCCGTAATAGATACGGCTGCACCCAGCAGAACTCATCGCCTTGAGAACATCGCGATTGATACAGTCTACTCTAGTTCTTGCCGCCCAGGTAAGGGGCAGCTTTCTTCGTTTGATTTCATCACAGATGGCTATTACGCGATCCTTTCTTATAGTGAAAGAACTGTCGAAGAAGTCTAGCTCTCGGATCCCTAGCTCGTGGTAGCAGATCTCGAGCTCATCAACTACATTTTTAGGGCTCCTAGCTCTGAACTTTTTGGTCCCTTGCTCACAGAAGATGCATTTGTATGGACATCCTCTACTAGTCATAAAGCAACTGAAGTTTTTGTACTTTGAGATGAATGAATAGTAGATAGAATTGTCGATAAGGTGCCGGGCGGGGAATGGCGATTCATCTACGTCTATAGACTTTGGGTGACCAGTGACAATGACTTCATCTTGTTTGTTTCTGAAGGCAATACCCAGAACATCGCTCAGATCTTTCTTCCCGACTATAGCTTGAAGGAGCTCGGGGAGTGCGTTTTCGGCCTCGTGAGTGACAGCATAGTCTATCTCTTTGTGAGTCAGGGTCTCCCTTGGGTA
>Ga0115011_10001530_pt1 | contig 16631 bp, 10 predicted proteins | sample TroAtlMetagenome_2_FD_88705 | JGI IMG/M metagenome (GOLD analysis project Ga0115011, IMG submission 88705) | Marine eukaryotic phytoplankton communities from Atlantic Ocean - Tropical Atlantic ANT8 Metagenome | ecosystem: Environmental > Aquatic > Marine > Oceanic | place: Tropical Atlantic...
AAGTATTCGAGAAAGCATATGTTGGATCTCAGGGCATTTCATTTACATGGAGGATGAATGTTACTGATGACGCTAATACCTCCTTTAGTTCACCACCTCCTACTAATCAACCAATGTTAGGTGTGGGTGTAAACTCAAGTGTTACAGGTTATCTAAAACTTGAAAATCCGCCTTATCCTGATGTTTCTTTAATAGATAATCTACAAGTAATTTTGAACTATACTACTTCGATAGATGGCCCAGTAAGTCAGATTTCAAACGTAGGTACCGGAGGATACTATGAATTCAATATTATAATCTCAGAATCAGAACCACTAGGGCTAATTAATGCTTCAATATCGTTCCAGGGATGGCATCAAAATGATTTGAATAATGCCAGTAATCCCAGTTATCACATTCGACCTCATACTGATAATTTTATGTTTAATATAACCCCTGCTCCGAATTTAACAGTTTCATTAGAAGGTACTGATTTGAATAATACATTCTTGGACATTGACTCTTCAATTTTCCTTAATGGTACCGTTTTGAGTTTTGGAGATACTCCAGAGGCTCTGAACGGAACTTTGTATTTACAGATGAGGCGTGCTTCGGTTAGCGGACCTTATCAGACTTTGAAAACTTGGTATCTAAATGATTCAGACTGGACTACTTCTCCTGGACAGTTTAATGTCAGTTGGTTATTTTCTGCAGACAATATATCTATCCCCTCTGGCCCAGTAGAAGTTAAAATCCAATTTGATGCTGAAGGTCTCTTTGCTAATGACCAGGTTAATTACTTGACTGAACATGGTATTCGTAGTAACATTAGCTTCTCTTACGAAATAGTACCGCAATCACGAGGAAATCAGGCATCAGTTGAAATAATTCTCACTGATCATACTAATACTTCTCTCAGTAGTTTCTTAGGTACCTATATTTTAGATTTCAATGGGACCTCTGTTTGGAACATATCGGACCCTGAAATACCTAGAATTACACCAGTTTGGGTTCCAGAAGCAACTGCTCCGGCTGGCGATTATTCGTGGGTATTAAATTTCTCAGGTAGTACGTGGTTAAATCCAGCCAGTATCGTAGAGGTTGTGAGAATTCAGGGGCAGTCAAATGCAATTGTGAACTTAGGTAGTGAATGGACTCCGAGAGGAACTTCTAACTGGGTTTCTGGTTTTGCTCAAGATAGGAATTTGGGAACTCCAGTAATAGGCAATAACTCATCAGTCACTGTACAACTGTTAGTGCCTTCAGATTTACCCCCTCTTCCTGATGGTTCGCCTGCTCCCGATACTGTAATTAGACTTGGAGGGGGATTCATTAATCCACTAAACGGTGAATATAACATCTCTTTCTTTATGCCTGCAGAGATTTCATCAGGCGTATATGAATTACGAGTCTTTTTGGATTACACGATAAACCCTCCAAGTGGTGGCGAATATTACAAAGTCTCGGATGCAGATTCTATTGATGCCGGGATTCAGACCGAGATGGTCGTTGAATCTACTCCCTCATCTTTAATTGTCATTGCGGGAGAAACGATGCTAATCAATGCAACAATTACTGACATAGCTGATGGTTCTCCCTTGAATGACATATCTGCCGATGTTATTTTTGATTCAGGAGGTTCTCTTCAGCAAACCCTACAATCAGGTTTGACATTAAATGATGGTATAGTTTCTTTCAATCCAATTATCCCTGCAGATACTCCTCCTGGATTCTATAATGTATCAATAATAGCTCCTGATGACCTTCTAGATAACTTGACCGATGTAGGTGCAGGAAGGTGGTTAGGAAATCAAAGCACATCCAATTTAACAGTTCAAGTATCTAGTTCTATAAATCTAGACCCATTACCTTCTGAAGTTACTGCAGGTTCTACATTCTCAATATCTGGACAGGTATTGGATGCTGTAGATTCTAACAGAACTGTAGATGGACCAATGGCTGTAGAGGTATTTTTCTTAAATGACTTGAGCGAGACTCTCGTTGCTAATCATGTCACATCTAACAATGGTAGTTTTAACATTACAGTCCCTACTGATCCACTAGGGGATGGCGTCAGTAGTGGAATTAAGACAGTAATTGTTAGTGTAGTTGAAGGTAGCACACCATTTTATCTAACAGGTACTGGGAATGATACTATATTAGTTAGAGGAGTAACTACATTTATTGATAAGAACCCGATTATCAATACTGTTGCTGAAAGAGGTTCTAATGTTACTTTAACTGCCCGAATTGTAGAATCCAGTAATGGTGATCTACCATTACAGGGATTAGACGTATCTGCTGAATTCCATGACACCTGGCTTCCTGAGGTCAATTCTAGTTCTCAAGGAATTGTCAATTTCACATTCTTTATTCCAGATACACATCCTTTAGGTCAAATCGATACCATTTTCTTCTTTAATGGTTCAAATACTTTACATGGTACTCTAACTTTGATATCGACAATTACAGTACGTTCATCTACCTTGATTACTGTTGACAATATAACAGATAATCCCGCCTCTGGAGAACTATTCAATGTTAGTGGTACTTTAACATCTAGCAATGGGAGCGCTATCATAGATAGACAAGGTAATACTTTGGCTCCTAGTTTAATTTTTGAGATTGATGGAGATGACGATACATTCACCGTAATGAATAGCAACGTTGAGTTAGATGGTTCTTGGTCTGCAACAATTCGTCTCGACTTAACATTCCCTAGAGGAACTCACAATATCACAGCAACATTCACACCGAATGTAAATTATTATCAATCTAGTACTGGAACCGGAATTTTTGATAGTAGAGGGTATTCACTTCTAACAATTGTTAGTCCCCTTGATTTAGACCCTGATAGCCGTATAGTTAGAGGTGAGGAGATGAATATATCCCTTTCATTGATTGATAATTCTGCCTTACCTGTCGATTCTGCACTAATTTCTGTAATGATTGATGGTTTGATAATATCAAACGTCACTACAGATACTTTTGGTTTAGCTAACACTTCGATATTTGTAGATCCAAATAGAGTAGCAGGGCCTATGGAGATTAATGTAATATTTTCGGGAATTGAGGGCCCCACAGGTCTTGTAGGGGATGAATCAGTAACTAGAGTAGTTGTTTTGGCGCCGACAGTGGTTGATATCACGCATATCACTGGTTCTGCGATAGCAGGGGAATCAGTGACATTCCACGGCACTCTATTAGACGAGCATGAACAATTACTAATTGATGATGGAATTAACTCTGGAGGAGTAATTCATTTATCAATTGATGGAGTTGATGTAGGGGCTATATACACCACTCTAAGTAATTCTTCAACAGGTAATTGGACAATTACTTATGACATCCCGCTAAATACTGACTTTGGCGCACATGAAGTAAAGGCAGATTTCTTTGGAGGATTCACTTGGGTTGATCCAATGGGTCAGGGCGATTCATTGAACCCAGAGTATTATCTTCCATCCTCTTCGAGTTCATTCTTCAATGTGACCCAAACCTCTCAAGTTGTTTTGACAACACCTCCGGGCGAAATAGATCGTAACCAATTACTTGTTATCGAAGGTATGCTAACAGATGGTGCTGGACGTGCACTTCCAGATAGGGGCCTTTCTGTATATATGAATGATCAATTGTTAACAGGTTTAGATGTAGATTCAAATGGTAATTTCAGCCTATTCATCCCAGTTCCTTCTGATATGCCATTAGGCCCTAGAATTGTAAAAATAGTATTTGAGGGTGAAGAATTCATCCTTTCTTCTAATTCTTCATCCGTATTCATAGTATATTCATCTACTGAGGTATTCATATCACAACCAAATGCCGTGGCAGTTGGGGATAATTTAGTATTACAAGGTAATGTAAAAGATAATCTTCCAAATGGGTATCTTTCTAATCATTCTCTTGAGATATTTATCGATGGAGTATTGATTGGTATTACTACAAGTAATGAGCAGGGAGATTGGTCGTTAAGTTGGGTAGTTTCTGATTTCTTAGATGTCGGCGTACATATCATCACGGTCAAGGCTCCTCAACAAGGATACTATCGCGAAGGTGTTGCCGAATCAAATTTGACAATTGCTTATCATTCAGGAATTACCTTGCAAGTTGAGTCAAGTATTGTTACTCGAGGTGGTCAATGGAATTTTACTGGTAGATTGTATGATGCTGATTCTGATGGTCTCCCTGGACTAGATGGCCGAGAAATTATTATTTATTTAGATGGGGAAGAGATTGGAAGAACAAATACTCTTGGTAATGGATTTTATGAGTTCGAACACATGTTAGGTTATTCAATAGATAGAGGTAAGCATGATATTTTAGTAGAGTTTACAGGAGAAACATATTATCTTCCAGTAAGCTATAATATGTCTGTTTATGTTAGATCAGATATTGAAATTGAAATATTATGGATTTCTGAGACAATTATTAGAAGTGATATTGAACATCCTATAAAGATTGAAGGTAGAATATTAGAAATAGGAGGCGGTGGCAATATCATCGAAGACATGGTAGTAACTTTACACTGGCTATCTGATGGTCCCGAAAATGCTAATGTGCAATGGGACGAATCTACTGGGCATTTCAGAATCCAATCAAATGCTCATTATCCTATGCCCCCAGGTCCTATTGATTTGGTCGTTAAAGTTGAATCCGATAGTACAAGATATCTGAATGGTAATTCTGAAGATATGTCAGTTTCAATAATGGTGCCTGTAAACTTCAAGTTCACTCCTGAAAATATCAAACTGGATAAAGATGTAAGAATTATTAGAGGCACTGTAAATGTCACCTCTACGGATTCATTAGATCCTGTTGCGAACATCTCAATGTCTGCATCATTGATTAATTCCTCTTCTGGACAAACCCACTTCAGAGTTATAGAAATGACCGATGAAGATGGACTATTTACATATGAATTTAAGTCAATTGAAGGCCTACCTACCTTATGGGATAGAGATTTCTGGGGCGAATTAAGTATTAATTTCTATACCGATTCATTATTTATCGACCCTTCAAATAGAACTTGGTTAGCTACACAGCAAAATCAAAATCCTCATGTCACTATTGAATATGAAGTTACGGAGGAATCATCTATTTTGCAATCGTTACTATATGGTTCGATAATTATAATAATATTAATTGGAATGGTAGGTAGTGGTCTGTATTATCAACGAAGACGTAGCGCTACAATAGACGAATTAGCAGGTATTTTCAGTTATACCGCAGAACTTTTAGCTGCGGGAGACGAGTTTAGAGAAGCAATTTACAACTGTTATGAAAGTCTTTGTCAAATATTAATGCGTAGAGGATTTTTACGCAGGGACTTCGAAACAGTGAGAGAATTTGAGATAGCAATCAGGTCGGCATTACCAATTAGTGATCAATCATTAGTTTCTTTGGACAGAATTTTCGAGGAGGCTAGATATTCAAGCCATGTTCTTGGAGAAGGTCACCGCCAAAATGCACAAATTGCTCTTAATGCGGTATTGCAAGAGATTGATCAATTGCAAGATATACCAGTTAGAGACGATTATGTCTCAATGGAAGATGAACAATTAAAGAAATAATATTTCTAGGATTCCGTTTTCACTTGTGACACTATTTATTTGACAATCATCCGGCATTATAAATTTTCTAAAAATCCCTCCATTGATATTTGATGAGATGATTTGAACAATTTGGTTTTCATTCTCCATTCTACTTTGGATAATAATATCATCTGCTGAACGAATCTTTATCGGAAGACAAATTCCCTTTTCATTAATTTCTCCATTAAATTCATTTAACATATCATCCGTAGATAACAAATCTCTAATTTTCATTTTCGAGGCTCCAATATCTGAAGATATTTTTGAGACTAGTTCCATGTGGTCGCCCCTAACTTCAGATAAGTGAGGTAGATTTGTGATAAAATTTTGATGTAAGTTTTGTGCATTTGTATCCAACCCTTTTGTTGAGATTTGGAGATAAGGTTCAACCATCGATCCGTGGTCAAGAATTTTTATTTCGTGTCTTTGCCATGCCACTTCCATGGCCTTCCGAAACTACACTCTCGAATGAACCCGTCGTCTATTCTCTCTCTGTAGCAGGTTCGGGATTTCTCTTGAAGAAATTTTTTGTCAGTCTCCCTGTACGGTTATAATCTGGAGATTCAAAAATATTTATGTTAATCGGAAGACAATTTCTGAATTGTCTCAATAATATCCTTTTCTCAAGTAATACTACAATTGCTCTATCTGCGGATTTTCTTATCGGCCTTCCTAATGCCTGCAATATGCTATTAATTGCTGGTTGAGTACTAGTGTATCTCCAAGCCTTACTATTGCCAAATCTTTCTACATAATATTCTTTCAAAGCATCTTGCCTAGCGCTTGGGGGTGCTAGAGGGAGTCCGAGACAAATTACTGCATCTAGTATGTTATTTGGATAATCCACTCCTTCTGCTAGTTTCCCACTTAGAACTCCAGCTAACAATACTTGTCGATGATTCCTTCTTTCATTTAGTAATTCATCTACTATGCCATTAACTCTACTTTTAGACATTCTTTTCTCCTCCTCTATTATTCTAATATGACCTGGTAACCAGTTTGCATCTCCTAAGATATCACCCATTAATGCATAACTTGGAGAGAAAAAGGCAACATGTCCGGGGGTGTTAATGATAACTGCAAGAATATGTTCTCGAATCTTCTCAGTATTACTATGATTTCTTTCTGTGTATTTTGTAGTCACATCTTTAGCTACCAAGATAGGTCTTCGTTCCGATAAAAATGGAGACTCATATTCTGTCATTATTATTTTTCTAGTTCTAGGTATTTCTAGAAGGTCTACATACATTTCAGGAGGAAATAGTGTGCCTGACATTAGTATAGCGCCATTAGTCCCTGCAAAGATAGGCCCGCTGACCACTCCGGGATCTAATAGAAAACTTCTGACTCTACCTTCTTCTCCAAGTAAGTCAAACACTAATACTAAAGCAGTGCTATGTAAATATTCCAGTGTTATTGAAAGTAAATCTGCAAGTCTAGTACTCGCTGTATCTTTTTCATCATCATCCTCATCTTGATCAACTTTTACTTTATGCAATTGATTTATTAATTTCTTTAAAATCGTAAATTTTCCATCAATTTTAACATTTAACTCTTCGTTTAGTATAGAATCTATCTCGCCAATAAAGTCAGAAGTTGAAATTTTCATATCTTTCTTACCTGATTTTATCAAATCACTTTCTTTCTTTTTATACCATTTTTTCATTTGTTTTTCTAGTTTTTTCATTTGTCTTAATGACTCTCTAATCTCTGATATGCCATAATTATCCTGTAATTCCGACAAATCAAGTTTTTTCATCGCTTGTTCTCTTGAACCTAGATACTCGTCTATCTCCAATCGGCAATCTCGAAAGATTTTCATTATTGCTCTTCTTTCGAGGCCATTCCTAATCCTATCTGGTAAGTTATGTGCCTCATCGATAACCAGAATAGTATTCTCTAAGTCTATTTTCATCGCTGATAATGAACTCTCACTAACATTCTCGATGAAAACATGGTTATAGTCACAAATTAAAACATCACACTCATTTACTGCCGATCTAGCAGCGGCCCAAGAACATATTTTCTTTTCTTTTCCCCTTTTTATTATTTCATCAACATGTTTAGGACTTTTTAGAATAATTTCTTTTAAATCATCTCTTCTTTTTTGTTTACTTCCTTCAACTATATTGTCTTCACAAGAGCATTTACCTGTAATTCTATCTACGTCTTCACACATAGATTCTCTGCCGATTATATCTACTACTTTGACAGGAGATATTGTCTTATCCAATTTTGAATTAACTTTTTTTATAGTTTCAACAACAATTTTGTGTTGTGATTGCCTCCCAGTTAGGAATAAAATTTGTTTAGGCAATTCACTACTCCGAGAAACTTCCAGCGCCGCAGCCAATGAGGCAGCAGTTTTTCCAATTCCAGTAGGCGCTGCTGCAAAAAGAAATCCTCTTTGTTCTAGAGCTATTATTCCCTCTTTTATCATCTGTTCTTGAGCACTTCTTAATTTTTCATGGGCCACGAAACTGCCAGTTCCGAAGTTGTCAGCGTGTACCATGAAAGCAAACCTGACAATAGAACGACCAAGAAGATTGTCTTTCTAAGGTGCTCCGTACGAAGCGTACGGAGCGGTGTGTGTGTTTGAATATTAGAGTAATTTTTCTCTATCAGTAATTCGATTTCTTCCACGCGAGATCCTAGGAACCTCTTTCGCATCGTATCCTACTGCATTGCTTAACTTTGCTCTGCTCCTGACTCCTGAAAAACCAATAGTGATTTTTGTTTGATTAGGTTGGGTGAGGGGGCTTTTATGCCCCCCCACGTTTTTGTGCATCCCATCCTCGCTCATTCTCTCACCTCTGAGCGTTCGAATCATCATTAAATCGCGCACTTAGCTCATCCATACGCTCTTCGAGGAGTTTAGTCACCGACATCCCCTCTATTGTTTCTCTTCGAATATAATTTCTAGCTGCAACTTTTAGTATTGATTCTGGCCTTTCAGCATGAATTTTACAGAAATCTTTCATTAAAATCGTCAATTCTGGGCCTAAGTTGACTTTGACAATCTCTCCGTGATTGATTATATCTTCTTCTAATAATCGCCTCACTGCGTCTCTAATGACGTCTGAACGATTTCTCATTCCATCAAAACCTATCCTTTGATCTAATGCCAGTAAATGATCTTCTGGAATTCTTAACGAAACCATCGGGCTTTGTCCTCTCATCGTCGTCCCTCAGCCTTAGCAGAAGTCGTCTAGCACATAAATGTAATGCAAATGTATTTCAAATGTATTACAAAATACTATTTTTTGTATTTTTTTCTTTTCCTCATTCATTTCTTTAGATAGTGCGGTTCAATAGCAAGCACTCTTTGGGCTAATCAGAGGCGATTTTATCAAAGTCATTAATGATGCAATTCATGGGCAATTCCGTGTTGATGAGGTTAGGGAAGAATTACTAAAAACGCCTGAAATGAACAAACTTAGCCATATTAAACAATTAGGACTAGCTCATCTTGTATTTCCTGGTGCTCACCATACTAGGTTTGAACATTCCTTAGGTGTTTCTCACATTGCAGGCTTAATGGCTGATTCCATATCATTGGATGAACATGAGAAATCTACAGTTCAAGTTGCAGGAATGTTGCATGACGTAGGCCATGGGCCTTATTCGCACACATTAGAACATATTCTTCATGAAAGAGGAGGTCTTGATCATATGTCGATTACAGAGGGTATAATCTTAGGCGATTATGATGTTTTAAGGGAAGGAGAGGCTAAGTTCTTCTCGGACAGACGAAGTATCCCTGAAATTCTTGAGTCTTATGAAATAGATCCTAAGGAAGTTGCGGGGCTTATTCGTGGCCCTGATGCAGGAGGTTCTGAAAGAAATTTACTTGAATGGGTTGAAGGCAAAGAGAATTTTGTTTTTCAAGATGACACATTATCCCACTTAATTCATGGGCCAGTAGACTGTGATCAAATGGATTATTTATTGAGAGATTCTCATTTCACAGGAGTCAAACATGGGGTAATCGATCATCATAGGCTAATTGAATGCTTAGAGAGGCACGGAGGCGATGTTGCAGTAGAAGAAGGGGGTTTACCTGCATTAGAAGGTATGATGATGGCTAGAGGTTTAATGTATAGTGCCGTCTACTTCCATAGAGTAACAAGAGTGACTGAGATCATGCTTTCTAGAGCAGTTGAGAGAAGTGTTGATGATTTGCCAGATTCATTGGATTTACAGAAAAGAGTTGATTCAGAGATATGGGGGGCGCTTTATGATTCAGGAAAATTTGCTAGAGACATGGTGAGGAGATTAAAATATAGGCAACTAATGAAAATATCAACTAGTCGTAGGAAACAAGATCTCCCCGAAGAAACTATCGAAAAATTAATTCATTTAGCATCTAACTCTTCCGAAAGAATTGAACTTGAAGATGAAATTGCTAAGCGGGCGGGATTGGAGGAGGGGTATGTTGCAATAGATGTCCCATCGGTTAAATTATTGCTTTCTGAACCTCGTATGTCTCAAGTAGACATTAGAATAATTGGCGATGACGGAAAAACGCGATGGTTTAAAGATCATACTCCAATAGCTGAAGCACTAAGAAATCGACAAGTTTCTCAGGAAGTAGTATACGTTATGACTTTGCCTGGTTATGAAAAGATAGTCGAACGTCTTGCTGAAGAGCATATCTTCTCCTAATCGATGTTTAAAGAGTCATCCAATCCACACCATTCAAAAAGGGTTAGTCAGTCCTCTGCTTACCCGATAACTAGTATAGATTCGGAAACCTTGGTGAATCCCATGGATAATACAATGAAAAAAGTGTACGATAGTGTAATTGCAAGAGACCCGAACCAACCTGAGTTCCACCAAGCTGTGGAAGAGGTACTGGAAAGTTTAGTTCCAGTGATCCAAGCACACCCCGAATATTTGCCAGTAGTAGAATCAATGGTAGAAGCAGAGAGAATTATTCAATTTAGGGTTCCTTGGTATGACGATAGTGGTAATTTACACGTTAATCGTGGGTTCCGAATTCAAATGAATAGTGCAATAGGTCCATACAAGGGAGGGCTCCGTTTCCATCCGTCTGTTAATCAATCGATCCTTAAGTTCTTAGCATTTGAGCAGGTATTCAAAAACAGCTTGACTGGTCTGCCGATGGGTGGTGGAAAAGGTGGTTCTGACTTCGACCCAAAGGGTAAAACGGATGCTGAAGTAATGCGTTTTTGTCAATCTTTCATGATGGAATTATGGAGGCATATTGGTGCTAATTTAGACGTTCCAGCGGGAGATATAGGCGTTGGAGGAAGGGAAATAGGTTTCCTTTTTGGAATGTATAAGAAATTAGCTAACGAGTTCACAGGTGTACTTACTGGAAAAGGACTCTCATATGGTGGTTCTCTAATTAGGCCAGAAGCAACAGGATATGGTCTAGTTTATTTTGCTAGAGAAATGCTTGCAGCGAAGGGCAAATCATTCGAAGGTGCAACAGTCTCTATTTCGGGCTCAGGCAATGTTGCACAATTTGCTTGTGAGAAAGTCTTAGATCTTGGAGGAAAACCGGTTACAATGTCTGATTCCAGTGGATTTGTTCATGACCCAGATGGTATAGATAGGGATAAATTATCTTGGATTATGGATTTAAAGAATAATCGCCGTGGAAGAATCTCAGAGTATGCTGAAGAATATTCAAGTGCTACTTTCACTCCATCTGAACCTGAACCAGCTTCAAATGGATTATGGGGGATAAATGTCGATGTAGCACTCCCCTGTGCTACTCAAAATGAGATAAACGGCGAAGAGGCAAAAATGCTAGTTAAAAATCAAGTTATGGCTGTAGCAGAAGGTGCGAATATGCCTTGTACTCCGGAAGCTGTTGAAGTTTTCTTAACTAATGGCGTTATGTTTGCACCTGGAAAGGCTAGTAATGCAGGCGGAGTCGCCACCTCAGGTCTTGAAATGTCTCAGAATTCTCTAAGATATAATTGGACTCGAGAAGAAGTTGATGCTAAATTGGATAAGATCATGGTTGATATACATAAAAATGCAGCAGAAACAGCTGAAAGATATGGTATGCCAGATAATTATGTGGCAGGCGCTAATATTGCGGGTTTCCTTAAAGTTGCAGAGGCAATGACTGCTCAAGGATTAATTTGATTCCTGATTATTCATCATCCATCGCTGAAAGAAATTCTTTCAGTCTCTCAGTTTTAGGATTTTCAATGATGTCTGATGGGCCTTCCTCTGCAATAATTCCCTTGTCCATGTAGATTATTCTATCAGCAACATCTCTAGCAAAATTTATTTCATGAGTAACTATTACCATTGTCATTCCTTCATCAGCTAAACCTCTAATTGTTTGTAACACTGATCCTATTAATTCAGGATCTAAGGCACTAGTCGGTTCATCAAACAATATAACTTCTGGATGCATTGCTAGAGATCTTGCAATCGCAACTCTTTGTTTCTGTCCTCCAGATAGGTTTCCAGGATAAGCATCTATTCTATCTAGCATATCCACTCTTTCCAATACTTCAAGAGCTATTTTTTCAGCATCTTCTTTATTCATTCCTCTTACGTATCTAAGCCCTAATGTTATATTTTCCAAGACCTTTAGATGTGAAAAGAGTTCAAATGATTGGAAAACCATTCCTATTTTTGAACGTATTTCATTAACATCTGCCAACGGATTATTTATGACCTCTTCATTTAATTTAATAGTCCCCATCGTAGGTTCTATCAGCCTATTAATACATCTAAGCACAGTCGATTTCCCACTACCTGATGAACCTATGATGGCTACAGATTCTCCCTTTCTAACTTTGAATGAAACTCCTCTGACTGCATGGACACCTCCTGCATATATTTTTTCAAGGTTCTCTATGATTAGTACCTCATCTTCCATTTAATTCCCTCCTGAAATCCCTAGGCCTGGAATCCTAGTCTTCTCTTCCAATCTTCTCAATAGTAGGGCTAGGGTCCATGTAACAACGAAATACGCAATCATCACCATACCCCATGTCCAAAAGATTTGGAAAGTGATTGCAACAACTAGTTTTCCTTGTCTAGTTAATTCTGTGTATGCAATCACACTTGCTAGGGATGAATTTAGTACCAGATTGACCATTTCATTACCAAGTGGAGGAATACATATCCTGATGGCTTGAGGTAGAATAATCAGCCTCATAGTACCCATATAAGTTAGGCCTATACTTCTCCCTGCCTCCATTTGCCCTGATGGAATTGCTGCTATTGCGCCCCTTATTGTTTCACATTGATATGCAGCAGAGTTCAATCCCAATGCGAAAATCGCACTAAGATATGACCTTTTTCCCGGGCCAAATAAGCTATCACTTACATAATCAATCATGGGCGCAAATAGACTATCCAAAGGTCCGAGATAAGAAGAAATTATTGTCAAATCATTAGTGACATCAATTCCTATATTTTGTATATGTTTGCCTAATTGAATACCAAAATGGATGAACATAAACTGTACTAGTAAGGGAGTGTTTCGGAAAAAATCAGTATAAAGAGTTGCTAAACTATTCAGTGGCCTTAGTTTCCATGGGTCGATAGTAATATTGAATTCATTCGGATCTAAATTCTTCCAAGATAATTCAGGAATTATCCTTCTAGTCATGAATAATCCCATTCCCAAGAAAAATAAGTATTTCATTAAACTAGCTATACTTAAGTTAAAATTATTTAGATTAAAACCTATGAATAACTCCGTTAAAATAATGCTCCATACAATTATCAATAAAAACAATTTACCTGCGAAAAATCTTTTCTTTGAATAACTACCATTTGCTGTAATAAATAAGATCCCTAGATATGTCAGCCCGATGCCGATTATTAGCCTAAAGAATGCGATAGGGTCTCCAATTGGTGCAAAAATATAACCTAGTTGGGCAGATAATTTCGGAGTATCTGAACCGAGCTGAAAATCATGAAAATTGTTTAGTGCTGAATAGATTAATCCCGCCCCTCCTTCAAAGCCCCATTCCTCTGAAATTGGGATGCCAATTAATAGCGATAGCCCCAGAATCTTGATTACTTTATTCCTATGATTATTAGGTATCAGGATTCCTAGAAAACCCTCTGTCTCTGTTTTATTCTTATTGATATAATAATCCACTAGTATGGTTACGCCGATTATTGCTAAGAATGTAAAAATCCCTATTCCTATTCCACTGCCTCTAGTGGATAAGATACTTACTGGTATTACTAGCCAGAACAAAATCAATGTTTTTTCTAAATCGCTTTCAATCATTTGTTTTAGAGTAGTTGGAGCCGTTTTACACATAGCCAGAACAATACCTAGGAAAAAACCAAGAAGAATCCCTATGAGGACTATTTTCATTGTTGCTTTCAAACCCTCCAAAAGGTTATCTTTTGTGAAATCTACAAATTCATTGAAATCATTAAAGTCAACTACTTCAAAGCCAACTGGATTATTCTCTCCGCCATTTTCTGTATAGAATATATTCCCCTCATTTCCAACAATTATTCCTCTAAATGCATTTATCATAGCTACGTCATTTATTTTTTGATTATCAAATCCATCTGGAAATAACTGAGGTGTGACTATATTTCCTCCATCTTTACTTAGTGCAACATAACCATTTTCTCCAGTCAATAATATCTTAGTAGTACTTAATATTTCTAAAGATGTTAGATTAACATTTAAAGTAGTGGAATAATTCTCAGATTCAATCTCTTTTATACTCCATGAATATCCTACAGTTGTTGTAAGTGCCTCTTGGGTTGATTTCAATATTTGTCCATCTGAAGTTATAGCATAAGCCCTATTTGTTTTATAGTAACCAATGGATATAATTTCTGATTCTGAGATAGTTTCCGGAGTCTCTCTGGTTTCCCAAGTCAATCCATTATCTTCAGAGCCCAGAATTAATCCGGATGAACCTGAAATTAATCCTCTTTCATTTTCAAATGTAATATGGTATAGATCTTCCAAAGTTAACGAATCTATTTCGGACCATTCCCCTTCTCTTAAGATTTGAATTCCACCAAAATCTGTAACTATTATAATTTCATTCATATTGTTAATGGCAATTGAGTTTATTTTTGTCTGAGCGTCTATGCTCTTCTTTATCCACTCATTAGACAATACTTCTTTGTAAATCACTGTTCCATTTGTACCCGCAGCCGCAACCATATAGTCGTTAGAGTCTGCTGTCAGAATATCTTCATTAGTTGGCGAATCTATTATACTCCAATTTGTTAATTTTTCTCCATGTATAATTATACCCTTATCTCCAAAAATCCAAGCATCTTCATTTGAATCAATCACAGCAGCATTATAGTCATTTGTTGAGTCAATTTCTATTTTATTCCATGTGCTTTCATAACCTTCAGCAAGATTTGGCGTCAAGAAAATAAAAATTAATGTAGTTGCTATAAGTAATATTCTTGATGACTTAGGAATCTTATACCAAGACAAAATTCTATCCTCTTTTGATAACACATTCACACCCTATCTAGAATATTCCTAATTCAAATTTCCCATCTTCAGTGGCATGTATTTTCGGATCCCAGAGAGGCGTAAAAGTAAGATTCACATGAACGCTTTCTAAACCCTGGGTATTTAGGGCAGCTCTGTGGACTGCAGCCATTAATTCTGGCGCTATAGGGCATCCTGGACTTGTCAGAGTCATTTCAATTTCTGCATGTGTATTTTCTATTTTTACATCATAAATAAGACCTAAATCGATAACTGAAATTTTCATTTCTGGGTCTTCAACCTCATTTAAAGACTCAAAAACATCATTCTTATCAATCATCCTAAGTCTCCGAAAGTATCTTTGCCTCTTTAATCACTCTATTGAACATATTTAAGAAACCATTTGCTCTATTCGGACTTAAAGCCGCTTTCAACCCCATTTCTTCTACAAATGCTGGAGTTAATTCTGAAACTTCAATCGGTTTTAATCCGTTTACTGCAATCGCAGTAATACTCATGAGGCCCTGAACGATTTGTGCGTCTGCTCCTGATCTTAGTACGAAAAGCCCTTTATTATTTAGTAAACAAATCACATGTGCTCTCGACTGACAACCCAAAATCTGATTTTCTTCTGTCCATTCTTCTTCTGGAAGTGGTTTTGGATTTTTTTTAGCATATTCAAATAGTAATTCATATCTTTCCATTGAGTCGAAACAATCTTTGAATTCTTCCACAATTTCGTCTAAATGCTCAGGCCAAAGCGAAGACATGTTACGCCGTAGGGGTTTTTTTTATTGAAATGATTGTTTTTCTACCCAAATTTTTCACATATGTATTTGAGATGATTAATGAAACCCTCAACTTCTTCTTTTGTATTATATATCCAGAAAGATGCCCTATTTGTTGAGGGAACACCCAATGCATCCATTAGTGGTTGTGCACAATGATGACCTGTGCGAACGGCATAACCCCCTTGGTCTAATAGTAATGCCAAATCTTGGGATTGTATATTTTCATGTAAAAATGAAACAGCGCCTGATGAATCCTTATTGCTGGGGTCTCCGAAAATCTTGATGCCAGGTATTTTTTCCATTTCGTTACCTGCAAATGACGCAATTTCATGAACATGATTATGAATGTCTTCCATCTTAAATTGTTCTAACCATTCGACTGCAGCCCCCCAACCTATTGCTTCCGCAATTCTTGGAGTTCCTGTTTCAAACATAGCATGCCCATCTTTGAATGTAGAACCATCAGTAGTGACTTTCTTTATCATTGAACCACCAGTCATGAATGGCCCCATTTCTTGTATTCTTTCTATCGATGTTAGAAGACAGCCAATACCTGTTGGTCCCGCCATTTTATGTGCTGAGATTGCTAAGAAATCAGCACCTAGGGTTTCAAAATTTATTTTTTCATGTGGGGCGCCTTGAGCACAATCAATTAGAACTTTACAACCTACTTTTTTACTCATTTTGATTATATCCTCTATTGGATTTCTAATTCCCAATACATTACTTGTATGAGTAACACAAACCAAATTCGCTCCTTCCAACGCGATTTCAAAAGCTTCCATATCTAATACGAATGTTTCGTTATTTATTGGCACATATCTTACTTCTACGCCT
>Ga0115011_10001532_pt1 | contig 16622 bp, 15 predicted proteins | sample TroAtlMetagenome_2_FD_88705 | JGI IMG/M metagenome (GOLD analysis project Ga0115011, IMG submission 88705) | Marine eukaryotic phytoplankton communities from Atlantic Ocean - Tropical Atlantic ANT8 Metagenome | ecosystem: Environmental > Aquatic > Marine > Oceanic | place: Tropical Atlantic...
GAATGGTTTGTCAACTATTCTTGTTGGCTCTTCAATATAAGCATCAACTTGATCCATTAATTCCTTAACAGCGTTTATGCCTTCTTCTTTACCTTCAAGAGCAGCGAGTGCTGAACCTTTAACTACAGGAACATCGTCGCCTGGAAAGTCGTATTCATTTAATAATTCTCTGACTTCCATTTCTACAAGATCCAGAAGCTCATCATCATCTACTTGATCGACTTTGTTTAGAAATACTGCAATAGCTGGAACACCAACTTGCCTTGCTAGAAGAACGTGCTCCCTAGTTTGTGGCATTGGACCATCTGCTGCAGAAACAACCAAAATTGCTCCATCAACCTGAGCTGCACCTGTAATCATGTTCTTTACATAATCAGCGTGACCAGGCATGTCTACGTGAGCATAATGTCTGTTTTCAGTTTCATACTCAACGTGAGCAATCTGGATTGTGATTCCTCTTTCCCTCTCTTCAGGGGCTTTGTCAATATCTTCAAAAGCTGTAACATCTCCTGAGCCAGCATCAGCTAAAACTTTTGTTATAGCGGCCGTCAATGTGGTTTTACCGTGGTCAATGTGTCCCATTGTACCAACGTTCACATGAGGCTTGCTACGGTCAAATTTTTCCTTTGACATATTTTCTCCTTTTTTTTAATCTAAACCTCTTCAGGTTTAAACTTCTACCTCTACTCCACGAATACTCGCAGTTATTTCTTTAGTTATGCTGTCTGGTACGTCCTCATAACTATCAAACTGCATCGTAAATGTTGCACGGCCTTGAGTTCGGGAACGCAAATCAGTTGCGTAACCAAACATTTCTGATAACGGTACTTTAGCATTGACGACCTTTGCTGATCCTCTTTGCTCCATTTCAGCTATCTTTCCTCTTCTTGAGGAAAGATCTCCGACAACATCTCCCATGAAATCTTCAGGTGTTACTACCTCTACTGTCATAACTGGTTCAAGTAATTTAACTCCAGCTTTTTTTGCACCATCTTTTAAAGCCATTGACCCGGCAATTTTGAATGCCATCTCAGAAGAGTCAACATCATGGTATGTTCCGTCTTTTAGTGTTGCTCTAATGTTCACTAATGGATACCCAGCTAAAACACCGGTTTCCATTGCAGCTTCAACACCTGCATTGACTGATGGAATATATTCTTTTGGAATTCTTCCACTTTTAATTAAATCAACAAACTCATACCCATCATCAATTGGCTCTAGCTCCATAATTACATGGCCATACTGACCACGACCACCACTTTGTCTTATATATTTTGCTTCAACATCTGTTTTTTTCTTTAAAGCTTCTCTATAGGCAACTTGAGGTTTTCCAATATTTGCTTCAACTTTAAATTCTCTTTTTAATCTATCAACAAGTATGTCTAAGTGTAATTCACCCATACCGGAGATTATTGTTTGACCAGTTTCTTCATCTGATTGAACACGAAATGTAGGATCTTCTTCAGCTAATTTTTGGAGTCCTTCTGATAGTTTTTCTTCATCAGCTTTAGATTTTGGCTCAATAGCAACAGATATTACTGGCTCTGGAAATGTCATTGATTCTAATTGAATTAATTGAGATGAGTCTGATAACGTGTCTCCTGTTTTAGCATTCTTTAGACCAACACCTGCAACTATGTCTCCTGCACAAATGAAATCGATATCTTCTCTTGAATTAGAATGCATCCTAAGAATTCTTCCTAGTCTTTCTTCTTTTCCAGTAGTGGTATTAGTAACCTTGTCACCTTTATTGAGGGTTCCTGAATAAACTCTAAAATATGTAAGCTTTCCTACATGGGGATCGCTGACGACTTTAAATGCAAGTGCAGAGAATGGATCTTCATCACTATGAGTTCTTGAAAGTTCATTTTCCTCGTCTCCAGGCTTAAATCCTGTAACATCTTCAATATCAAGAGGTGAAGGTAAGTAGTCAACTACGGCATCTAGCAAAACTTGGACACCTTTATTTTTAAATGCACTGCCAGCAAGTACTGGAACAAACATTCCTTCAAGAGTACCTTTTCTGATAGCTTGCTTGATATCTTCAACGGTTAATTCTTCATCAGCAAAGTATTTTTCTAAAACATCATCATCTGCTTCAGCTACTACATCTAAAAGTTCTTGTCTTTTTAATTGTGCTTCTTCAAGCATATCTTCAGGAATATCGCTAACATCCCACTCTGATCCATCATCTTTAGACCATGTATGAGATTTCATCTCTACTAAATCAACTACTCCAACAAAATCAGCTTCAGAACCAATAGGTATATGCAGTACTGCAGGTTTTGCTTCTAATCTATCTATGATTGACTGAACATCAAAATCAAAGTCAGCACCTGTTCTATCAAGTTTGTTGACAAAGCAAATTCTTGGAACATTGTACTTATCAGCCTGTCTCCAAACAGTTTCAGACTGTGGTTCTACACCTGCAACGCCATCAAAAACTGCAACTGCTCCGTCAAGAACTCTTAAGGATCTTTCTACTTCAACAGTGAAGTCAACGTGGCCGGGTGTGTCAATAATATTAATTGTATGTTTGTTCCAACTACAAGTTGTTGCAGCTGAGGTGATTGTTATGCCTCGCTCCTGTTCTTGTTCCATCCAGTCCATCACAGCTGCACCATCATGTACTTCACCTATTTTGTAAGTTTTACCTGTGTAATATAGGATACGTTCTGTAAGAGTTGTCTTACCAGCATCAATATGTGCCATAATTCCAATATTTCTTAAATTATTTAGATCAACTTCCCTAGTCATTTATTACCACCTGTAATGAGCAAATGCCCTATTTGATTCAGCCATCTTGTGAACATCTTCTCTTTTCTTTACAGATGCTCCTGTTTTATTACTTGCGTCTAAAATTTCTCTACCAAGTCTTTCTGACATGGTTTTTTCTCCTCTTTTTCTTGAGGAATCTACCATCCAACGAATTGCTAATGTTGTACTTCTTCTCTGTGGAACCTCCATAGGGACTTGATAATTTGTACCGCCAACTCTTCTAGATTTAGTTTCAATTTGAGGCCTTACGTTCTCAAATGCATCTTTAAGAGTGTTGAGGGGATCAGAGCCTGTTTGTTTTTCGACTAGCTGCATAGCTGAGTAAACAATATTGCTAGCTAGATCTTTTTTACCGTCTAATAAAACTTGATTAATTAACTGCGAGACCAATAAACTGTTGTAAATCGGGTCAGGTTCCGGCTTTCTTTTTAATGATGGTCCTCTTCTCATTATGTTTAACCTTTTTTACTTCCATATCTTGACCTGGCTTGTTTCCTGTCTGTAACGCCAGCTGTATCCAAAGCACCTCTAATTACTTTGTATCTCACACCAGGTAGGTCTTTTACTCGACCACCTCTGACTAAGACAATTGAGTGCTCTTGAAGATTGTGGCCTTCTCCAGGTATATAAGCAGTAACCTCTGTCCCTGTAGACAATCTAACTCTGCAAACCTTACGCAAAGCCGAGTTAGGCTTCTTTGGAGTCACAGTGTACACACGAGTACAAACACCTCTTCTCTGAGGTGACCCTTTTAGTCCTGGTGTCTTTTCTTTAGACACTTTAGACTTTCTACCTTTTCTAACCAACTGTTGCGTTGTAGGCATAGTTATTCCAATCTAAAATTTACTATTTTGGCTTACCGAAAAAGAAGTATATGACGAATTTAAACTTACAACAACCTTATTTTTATAAGTTTTTTACTCATCCTCCACTTCATTTTCATCACCTAACATAGCTAGCCATTGTGCAGGATTTGGCAAAGCTTCATCTTCTGAATCCTCAGAAGTTGATGCCATAAACCCTAGTTCAGAGACTTCAGGAGCATCGGGAAGAGAAGGCTTCATAGTTTGATATGCATTGGAACCAGTTCCAGCTGGAATCAAAGTACCAATTATAACATTCTCTTTTAGGCCAGAGAGAGAGTCGTTACTTCTCTTCATTGCAGCCTCAGTGAGTACTCTTGTAGTTTCTTGGAAAGATGCAGCTGATAACCATGAGTCTGTTGCAAGGCTAGCTTTTGTGATACCCATAAGCTCTGGTCTACCCTCAGCAGGTACTTTCCCGTCTTTGACTAATTCTTGATTAGTCTTTCTAAATAATGTTGAATCAACAAGCTCGTTTGGTAAGAAGTCTGAATTGTTTGACTTTACAATTCTTACTCTTCTCAACATTTGGCGAACTATCATTTCAACATGCTTGTCATGAACCTCAACTCCTTGATCTCTATAAGTCTTTTGGACTTCGTCGACCAAGTATTCTTGACAAGTTCTTACACCATTAATTTGTAAAACTTCTTTTGGATCTTTTGGACCTGTTGTTAAAGACTGGCCTGCCTGCATTTCATCTCCTTGATTAACAAGAAGTGTTTGCCTTCTTAGCACTAATAACTCAACTTCATCTTTTTCATTAGCTATCAACACATTCCTATTTCCCTCAGGAGTTACATCTATAGATTTGACTTTTCCTTGGATAGGTGAAAGCACTGCTTTTCCTTTTGGAGTCCTAGCCTCAAACAACTCTACAATTCTTGGTAATCCAGAAGTGATATCTAAACCTACAACGCCTCCTGTATGGAAAGTTCTCATTGTAAGCTGGGTTCCAGGTTCACCAATTGATTGAGCCGATATAATACCTACAGCTTCTCCTACTTCTACTGGTTTACCAGTTGCTAAGCTAAAACCGTAACATAGTGGATCCATTGATTCAGGATTAAGTGAATTAAATGGTGTGAGTACATTTACATCTTCAACACCAGACTTTGCTATTCCATCAAGAACTTCTGCGTCTATATATGTGCCTTTAGATAATTTAGTGCCATTTTCCATTTCAACTACTTTTTTGTCTACCTTTATATCTTCAGACAAAACACGTCCGTATAAAGTTGAGTGCAGATATCTAGTTAATTTTCCATCTATTACAACTTTTTTATTTGTTCCTCGCCAATCAATGTTCTCGTCACCTAAATCTTTTACAACAATACCAGCAGCGACATCTACTAACCTTCTTGTTAGATAGCCAGAGTCAGCAGTTCTAAGAGCTGTGTCTGCAAGACCTTTTCTAGCACCGTGAGTAGAAATAAAATACTCAAGAACAGACATGCCCTCTCTAAAGTTACTTTTAATTGGGCTTTCAATAATATCACCTTTAGGGTTTGCAACTAAACCTCTCATGCCAGCTAATTGTCTAACTTGCATCATGTTTCCTCTGGCACCAGATTTGACCATCATATCAACAGGATTAAATTGTTCTGCTTCAAGCTCAGCACTCATTGCATATTGAACTTGATCTGTAGCTTCATTCCATATTTCGATAACCTTTTGTTTGCGTTCAGATTCAGTAATAATGTCATCTTTATAAAGTTTCTCTACTTTTTCTGCTTCAGCTTCATATTTTTCAAGTATTTGTTTTTTACTAGGAGGAGTTTTCACATCATTCATTGCTACAGTTAAACCAGCTTTTGCACCAAATGTGAAACCTACAGATTTCATTGAATCTAAAAAGACTCTGAGTTCTGCCTTATTATATCTCTCAATCACTTCAGAAATAATTTTTTTCATCTGAGGTTTTCTAACCGAAGCTTGGATATAAGGAAAATCTAAAGGCATAATTGAATTAAAGTGAAGCCTTCCAAGAGTTGTTTTCATTAACTGATTTCCATCAACTGGATCGTCAGTTAAAAGCTCAGAAAATCTTCCTTTTAATTCAGCATGCATGTCTGCGCTTCCAGCTAAATCTCCAACCCTAACATTAATTGGCGTTTGAAGTCCTATGTGACCACTTTCATACGCTATTTGAGCTTCATTAAAATCAACAAAATTGAATTCAGCAGTGTCGAGCTCATCGTGACACTCTGTAATGTAATAAAGGCCTATGACCATATCTTGGCTAGGAGATACAATTGGATTTCCTGAAGCAGGTGATAAAACATTGTTTGTTGAAAGCATTAGTACTCTTGCTTCAGCCTGAGCTTCTGCTGACAAAGGAACATGCACTGCCATCTGGTCGCCATCAAAATCTGCGTTAAATGCTTCACAAACAAGAGGATGAACTTGTATTGCTTTCCCCTCCACAAGTATTGGCTCAAATGCCTGAATGCCTAACCTGTGTAAAGTAGGAGCTCTGTTAAGTAATACTGGGTGCTCTTCAATTACTTCAGCAAGTACATCCCATACTTGTGCTCTTGACCTCTCAACCATTCTTTTTGCTGATTTAATATTTTGGGCTAAACCTAGCTCAACAAGACGCTTCATAACAAATGGTTTAAATAACTCTAGTGCCATCATTTTTGGAAGACCACATTGCTGAAGCTCTAAATGTGGGCCAACAACAATCACTGATCTTGCTGAATAATCAACTCTCTTACCTAAGAGATTTTGCCTGAATCGACCTTGTTTTCCTTTCAGCATATCAGACAGTGACTTAAGACCCCTGCCTCCAGCACCTGCAACAGCACGCCCTCTTCTACCATTGTCAAATAGAGCATCTACAGATTCTTGTAACATTCTCTTTTCATTACTTATGATTATGTCTGGTGCCCCTAGTTCAATTAGTTTTTTTAATCTATTATTTCTATTAATTAATCTTCTATAAAGATCATTTAAGTCTGAAGTAGCAAATCTACCACCATCTAACTGAACCATTGGGCGCAGCTCCGGCGGAATAACAGGTACTACTTCTAAAATCATTGCCTCAGGTGGATTTTTTCCATCTGCAAATGGTTTAATAACCTTCATTCGCTGTATTGCTCTTTGACGTCTTTGTGCAGATTTAGAGTCTAAGTCTGTTTCTAATTTTTCCATTTCAGCTTTTAAGTCAACAAGTTGTACTAGCTCTCTTACTGCTTCTGCTCCCATACCGCCTGTGAAGTATTCATCATATTTATCAATCATTTCACGCCACAAAGTGTCGTTTTCAATTAATGTCTTAGGCTTAAGTGTTTTAAGTGTAGAAAATGCCTCCTCGATTACTTTAATTTCGGCATCAGACTTAGCTTTCTTTTGTTTTATTTCTTTTTCGACTTCTTTTTTTCTAATCTGAATTTCTGGCTCGGGAATTTTTGCATTCTCCATTGCTTTAATTTCAGTATCCATTTGTTTAATTCTTTTTTGCTCCCACTCATCAAAATCTTCATTTACAATTTCAACTTCAGCAACTACGGCTTCTTCAAGTTCAGATAAATCTTTAGTTCTTTTTTTAGAATCAATTGAAACTACTAAGTAGGCTGCAAAATAAATTACTTTTTCTAATTCTTTTGGAGACATGTCGAGGAAGTAGCCTAGCCTACTTGGAACTCCTTTGAAATACCAAATGTGTGTAACAGGTGCGGCAAGTTCAATATGACCCATTCGTTCTCTTCTAACTTCACGTCTAGTAACTTCTACTCCACATCTTTCGCAAACAATACCTCTATAACGAATTCTTTTATACCTACCACATGAGCACTCCCAGTCCTTAGTAGGTCCAAAGATTCTTTCATCAAAAAGACCATCTTTTTCTGGCTTTAGAGTTCGATAGTTTATTGTTTCAGGTTTTTTAACTTCGCCAAAAGACCAGCTTCTCATTTGATCGGAAGTTGCAAGACTAATACTTAATTCATCAAAAATTTTATCCATAATTTATACCTCAGCCTCATCTTGTTCAGGTCTGGTCATATCAATACCCAAAGTTTCAGCAGTCTTTACATACTCATCGCTTATATCTTTCATTGAGATTTCTTCACCTGCTGATAATATTTCAACATTTAAACACAAACTTTGCATTTCTTTAAGAAGGACTTTAAAAGACTCTGGAATACCTGGTTCAGGAATATTATCACCTTTAACTATTGATTCATACACTTTAACTCTTCCAACAGTATCATCTGATTTAATAGTCAATAACTCTTGTAAAGCATAACTTGCTCCGTATGCTTCAAGGGCCCAAACTTCCATTTCCCCAAACCTTTGTCCACCAAACTGAGCTTTACCACCTAAAGGCTGTTGGGTGATCATAGAATATGGTCCAGTTGATCTAGCATGGATTTTTTCATCAACTAAATGAATAAGTTTTAATATATATGTGTAACCTACAGTAATTTTTGAATCAAAAGATTCTCCTGTTCGGCCGTCATATAGAGTAGCTTTTCCATTTTCATCAACCATCAAATCTCCATCTCTATTAGGATTAACATTTCTTAAAATTTCATGTATTTCATCTTCATCAGCTCCATCAAAAACTGGTGTAGAGATTAAAGTTCCAGGCTTGGCTCCATTTGATGCCTTAGTTTGGCCTTTGTATTCATTCCACCCTTGATCAGCAGCCCAACCAAGGTGTGTTTCAAGAATTTGGCCTAAGTTCATCCTACTTGGGACACCTAATGGTGAAAGCATGATATCTAATGGAGTTCCATCTTCCATATAAGGCATGTCTTCAACTGAAAGAATTTTTGAAATAACTCCTTTATTACCATGACGACCTGATAGTTTGTCTCCAACTTGAATTTTTCTTTGTATTGCTACATAAACTCTAACTTTTTGATTTACTCCAGGAGGTAAGTCTGCACCATCATCACGTTTCAAAATTTGTACATCAATGACTTTTCCTCTTTCACCATGAGGGACGCGCAATGAAGTATCTCTAACTTCCCTGGCTTTTTCTCCGAAAATAGCTCTTAGTAGTCTTTCTTCGGGAGTTAATTCAGTCTCTCCTTTTGGAGTAACTTTTCCAACGAGATAATCACCTGGAGAAACTTCTGCTCCGATTCTTACTATTCCCATTTCATCTAAATCCATTAAGACTTCTTCAGCTACATTAGGAATGTCTCTTGTTATTTCTTCTTCTCCGAGCTTTGTATCACGTGCCTCTATTTCATGTTCTGCAATATGAACAGAAGTTAATACGTCTTCTTTAACTAATCTTTCAGATATTACAATTGAGTCCTCAAAGTTGTATCCATCCCAAGGCATATATCCAACAAGTAAATTCTTTCCAAGCGCTAGCTCTCCACCTTGCGTGCTTGGACCGTCTGCTAAAACATCTCCTGGTTTTACTTTTGTTCCAACCTTAACTAATGGTTTTTGATTCCAACTTGTAGCTTGATTAGATCTTTTGAATTTCAAAACTTCAAATCTATGTTTTTTATTGGTTCCCTCTTCTTTTACAGCAATTTCATCACCAGAAACTTCTTCAACAGTACCTGCCACATTTGAAATTAAAGCTTCTCCTGAATCACGAGCTACATTTTCTTCCATACCAGTACCTACATAAGGCGCTTCAGTTCTTACCAATGGAACAGCCTGTCTCTGCATATTAGAACCCATCAAAGCTCTGTTTGCATCATCGTGTTCAAGAAAAGGAATTAAAGCTGTAGTTACAGAACAAATTTGTTTTGGACTGACATCCATAAAATCTATTTCTTTATCAGATACAAATGCTACTTCTCCACCATTCTGTCGTGAAAGAACTCTTTTATTCTGAAATGTTCCGTCATCTTTAAGGGGTGCATTTGCTTGAGCAATTGTATAATTATCTTCCTCAGCAGCAGTCAAGTAAACAGCTTTATTTGTTTTAACAACTCCATTTTCAACCTTCCAATAAGGAGTTTCAATAAATCCAAATTTATTTACCCTTCCGTATGTAGCAAGAGTACCAATAAGTCCGATGTTAGGACCTTCGGGTGTCTCAATAGGACACATTCTTCCGTAGTGCGAAGGGTGAACATCTCTAACTTCGAAGCCTGCTCTTTCTCTTGAAAGGCCTCCAGGACCCAATGCTGACAATCTTCTTCTGTGAGTTAGCCCAGCAATAGGATTCGGTTGATCCATAAACTGACTTAATTGGCTTGTTCCGAAAAATTCTTTAAGAGATGCTTGAATTGGTCGAATGTTAATTAATGATTGTGGTGTTATTGCCTCTGGTTCTTGAGTAGTCATTCTTTCTCTTACTACTCTCTCTAGCCTACTAAGTCCAACTCTGACTTGGTTTTGTACTAATTCACCGACAGTTCTAATTCTTCTATTTCCAAAATGATCAATATCATCTAAGCGAACAGCTATCTCTTTGCCTTTATTGTTAATAAAACTTTCTTCACCAGCATGAAGAGCAATAACATATTTGATAGAGTCAATCATATCTTCTATTCTTAACATTCCATCATCTTCAGTTGTATAAGACTCAGCATCTTTTTCGCCGTATTGTCTACCTAGTTTTTGTTCTACTTTATATCTTCCAACTTTGGTTAAATCATATCTTTTAGGAGTGTAAAACATTTGCTTAACCAAATTTCTTGCAGACTCTACTGTTGCAGGTTCTCCTGGTCTTAATTTTCTATATAAATCAATTAGAGCTGCTTCTCTTGTTGTGTCTGGATCTCTTTCAATAGTATTCCTTACGGATGGATAGTCTCCAAGTAGTTCTATAGCCTCTTCTTTACTTTCGATAACATCTAATGCCATTAAAAAGCCCGTAATATGTTGTCTTCTTTTTCTATCAACTCTTACACCTAGAGTGTCTCTTTTATCTGTATCAAACTCTAACCAAGCGCCTCTACCGGGAATCATTTTCCCAATAAAGACTTCCTTATCAGATGTTTTATCAATTTCCTGTGAAAAGTAAACGCCTGGAGACCTAACAAGCTGGCTGACAATCACTCTTTCTGTTCCATTAATGATAAACGTGCCAGTGTCAGACATAATAGGGAAATCACCAAGAAAAACTGTCTGTTGTTTAATCTGACCAGTTTCACGATCTAAAAATTGTGCGGTTACATAGAGTGGCTGAGAATAGGTAGAATCTGTAATTTTACAATCTTCAAGAGTTTTTAATGGTTCTTCAAAGTAGTGGTTGAGAAACTCTAAGGAAAATCTTCCTGAAAAATCTTCAATAGGAGAAATTTCATCTAGTATTTCTTTGAGACCCTCTTCAATAAACCATTTGAATGAATCTTTTTGTATAATTAATAAATCTGGAATATCTAGAACTTTAGGAATTTTTGCAAACGAAAGTCTAGAATTCTGAACAGCGGACAACAAGCCTCCTCAAAAATTAAATAACAGCTACCCGAAAGGTAGAGTATATTAGTACTTATTATTTAAGCAAACAAATAATTAGTAAATTATTTGAGTTCTACAGTTGCGCCAGCGCCCTCTAAAGCTTCTTTTGCTTTATCAGCATCTTCCTTGGAAGCACCAGTTAAAATGTCTGATGGAGCTCCATCAACAAGTTCTTTTGCTTCTTTTAGCCCAAGACTTGTTAGCCCTCTAACTTCTTTAATGACTTGAATCTTTTGTGATCCAGCATCTGCAAGAACTACATCAAATGAATCTTTTTCAGCAGCTCCGGCGTCATCTCCTCCGCCAGCTGGAGCAGCAGCTACAGCTACAGGAGCAGCAGCAGTTACGTCGAATTTTTCTTCAAACGCATCTAAAAACTCTTTTAACTCCAAAACAGTCATTTCTTCAAAGACACTAAGCAACTCATCAGTTGTCATTTTTGCCATTTCTTATTCCTCCTCTTTTTTAACTTCTTCAGAAGCTACTTCTTCTTCATTTGAATTAGTTGCTTCAGAAACTTGTTCTCCGCTTGCTTTTTTATCAACCAAAGCATTGAGAGCATACCCAGCTTTATTTATTACAGCTTTTGCACCTGCTGCAACTTTGACTAATGGAGCGTTGAATCCACCAGCGATCTTTGCTAAGAGTACATCTCTAGGTTCGATCTCAGCCAAAACATTTATTTGATCAAGAGTTAGTGGTTCGGAATCCATCAAACCACCTTTTACAACAAAAGCTTCATTATCTTTAGAGAATTCTTTTAGAACTTTCGCGGCTTCAACGGGGTCAGATTCAATTACTGCAATGCCAGTTGGTCCAGCAAAATATTCATTTAAAGAATCTAAACCAATATTTTCGGCTGCTCGTTTTGCCAGTGACATTTTTACAACGTTAAAAGACGCCCCTGCATTCTTTAGTTCTCTTCTGAGTTTTGTTTGCTGTGTAACAGTCAATCCTCTATATTCTGCAAGTACTAAGGCATTTGCAGACTTAAATAATTCTTCCAAGTCTTTTACTACTTGGACTTTATCTTCTCTAACCATAAAAAAAATCCTCATATACCAAGGACCTATAAGTTTTACCTGCGCTAGATTTACAAATAATAACTAACGGTCTTTGGTTTTAGTTGTCAGATTTAAATATAAACCATATGCAAAAATAAATGCAAATTATTTAAATGTTTATATCGACGCTTATCGATGGTCCCATGGTAGAAGACATATGAACAGTCTTTATAAATTCACCTTTTGATGATGAGGGCTTAGCTTTATTTAGTACAGCAATTACCTCATCTAAGTTCTCTGCCAACTTTCCTTCATCAAAAGAGACTTTTCCAATTGATAAGTGTACATTTCCTAACTTATCGTTTTTTATCTCTACTTTTCCTTTTTTAAAATCTTCAACTGCTTTACCTACATTTGGCGTTACAGTTCCAGTCTTTGGATTTGGCATCAAGCCTTGAGGTCCTAGTATCTTTCCTAATTGCCCAACCTCAGCCATCATCTCAGGGGTTGATATGACAATATCTGCATCTAGTTTTTCTTCTGATGCAACTTTAGTAGCTAACTCTTTTCCGCCAACTATCTCAGCACCGGCTGCCTCTGCTTCAGTTAATGCCTCTCCTCCTGCAAAAACTGCAATTTTAACATCCTTACCAGTGCCATTTGGTAGAGATACCGTTGTTCTTATATTTTGTTCAGCATCTTTAGTGTCTATACCTAATGCGAAAGCTATATCTACTGATTCATCAAAATTAGCTGGTGCATTATTTTTGCACAAGCTGATTGCATCAGATTTAGATTGTTTTACAGCAGGTATTGCTTCTTTTGCTGATAGATACTTTTTTCCTATTTTTTTCATATTTCCTCCTTTGGTTCAAACGGCTTTTGGCCTCCCAAATATTAATTTAGCTAATTTTCTACAGTTACTCCCATAGACCTAGCTGTGCCTGCAATTATTGAAATTGCAGCATCTATATCGTTAGCATTTAAATCTTCCATTTTTGCTTCAGCAATGTTTTTTAATTGGTCTCTAGTAATTGAAGCTACTTTTTCTTTATGAGGTTCAGCAGATCCGGATGAAATACCTATAGCTTTCTTTATCAAATATGAAGCTGGAGCGGTTTTTGTTACAAATGTAAATGAGTTATCTTCATAAATTGTAATTTCAACTGGAACAGTTTCTCCTTGCCTGCTTGCAGTATCGTTATTGAATGCTTGAACAAAGTCCATTATGTTGACTCCATACTGACCTAATGCTGATCCAACCGGAGGTGCGGGAGTAGCTCCCCCTCCAGGTATTTGGAGTTTTAATAATGCTTTTACGGGTTTTGCCATCGTTATTCCTTAATTTTTTACTATATCTGTGAAACCCAATTCAACTGGAGTTTCTCGTCCAAATATATTAACTAAAACTGTAACTTTTGATTGATCCAAATTAATTTCTTCAATAATGCCATTAAAGTCAGCGAATGGTCCATTAGTTACCCTAACTGTTTCTCCAACTTCAAAATCTGGTTTAAATTTAGGTGATTCTTTTTTAACTTCTTCAACTTCATTAGATCCGAGAATTCTCTCAATTTCTCTTCTAGACAAAGATATTGGCATTTTACCTGAACCAACAAATCCAATAATGGAAGGAGTATTTCTAATTTCATACCATGTAGTATCGTCAAGATCCATTCTCACTAATACATACCCTGGAAATGTCTTTTTTTCTAAATTTACTTTTTTACCATTTCTGATTTCAACAACTTCGTCAGTAGGAATCACTACATCATAAACTTTATCTTCTAGGTGAAGGTTTTTAATTCTAGTTAATATATTAGTTTTTACTTTTTTTTCATGACCAGATTGAGCATTAAGAACAAACCACTCTCCAGGAAGGTCATATGGATGAGTAGCTAAAACTGGTTCATCAATTTCAGTTTCTTCAGCTGTTTGCGATTCTTCAGTTGTAGCAGTATCTTCTAACATTTATTCTCCGAAAGATAATAGGTTAATCAAGGTATTTTTAAAACTAAAGTCCATTCCAAAAATAAAAAAAGTAAAAAATGCAATAGTAACAACTGTCACAATTGTGAAAGATGACAATGTAGAATAACTTGGCCAATTGACTCTTTTAAGCTCTGTCTTAACTTCTCCCATATAGTTTGAGACTCTTTTAAGCCTTGAAACTTTTTCGCCAGATTGATATTTCCCAACATTTCTATCAGCTTTTTTTGCCAAGCGCTCTTCACGCTCTGACATTCTTCTCATTTCTCTATTCATTTCATTCATAAATACCTCTGCAGGGGCGGTGAGACTCGAACTCACAACCTACGGTTTTGGAGACCGTCGCTCTGCCAATTAGAGCTACACCCCTAAGTTATTGCTCCCTCTCTAATTTATTAGACGAGCGTCTTTTTTGCCCAAATACTAAAAATACAATTGATAATATTCCGAGCAATGTCAATAATATTATTTTTGTGCTCTTACTTGTAGTAGTTTTTACTTTTTTATCTAAAGATGACATTACTTTTGAAGCAAAGTCCGTGGGAACTTCTACTTCTTTTCTCAACTCGTTTTCTAATTCTTCTTTAAAAGCTTTGTATCTCTTTCCGGAAACTTGACATTTTATACAGGCTGATGCATGCGGGTCTTTATCAAATCCGAAATATTGACTGCTCAAGTATGAAGACAACATTTTATTTCTGGTTCTTTTACAAAGAATGTTGTTTCTAAAATTTGAAATAATACTTTTCATCTTTCAACCTCCTCTAAAATTTGTCTCAATTTTTGATGTGCTCTATGAAGTCTGACTTTTGCTGCTGTGACGCTAATACCTAAAATTTCTGCAATTTCTTTATGTGATCTTCCTTCAATATTTTTTAGCTCAACAATTATTCTTTGATCCAATGGGATTTTATCAAGGGCTCCTACAAGTACCGAAGATAGGTCAGAATTTATTGCTACTAATTCTGGATCTTTCTTTTCATCTATAACAATAGGCTCGTAAGTATCTTCAATATTTAATGTATTGTGTTTTTTCGCTTTTTTACGTAAAGTCCATGCTGTATTAACAGTAATCCGATAAATCCATGTGCTAAAAGTAGAATCTCCGCGAAATTTTTCAATTGCCTTCCATGCTCTAATAAAGGACTCTTGGGCAACATCGTTAGCCATCTCACGGTTGCCAGTAAGTTTATAAGCTAAAGAAAATACTAAATCTTGATGACGTACAACTAATTGTTCAAATGCAGATTTATCACCAAATTGTGACTTTTTGACTAATTCTGCGTTGGTTACATCGTCGCTATAATTTTCTAAATTAGAAATATTGTTCATAATCTTTTATAAGGATAATTATGAAAAGATGATAAATCTACCTTTTTTCTCTATGTAGAGTATGTTTTCTTAATCTAGGGCTGTATTTCATCAACTCTAGCCTATCTGGTGTATTTGTTTTATTTTTAGTAGTCACATAATTGTGATCACCAGTTTCTGTGCAAACCAACGTAATCGGTGGTCTTTTATCAGATGCCATTGTCTTTATCCTTTCTTAACTCTGTAGCGGCGGGCAGACTCGAACTGCCGACCTCACGATTATGAGTCGTGCGCTCTTACCAACTGAGCTACGCCGCCTTAAGACTTAGTTTAGCCTCTGAGCCCTCTTCCGGGATTGAACCGGAGACCTCTTCCTTACCATGGAAGTGCTCTACCAACTGAGCTAAGAGGGCTTTAGTGCCGAGAGTAGGATTCGAACCTACGAAGGCGTAGCCGGCAGATTTACAGTCTGCTCCCTTTGGCCGCTCGGGCATCTCGGCATAACAATAAAGTCTCTATAAAGTTTAGATTATAAATAAAACTTAGTGAGATGAAATTTTAATTGATTAGGATATTTTTATGGACAAAAAAATCCTTAACTCACTCAATAAGTGGCTAGATAATAATCTAATTTCTGAATCGACATATAGAGATATTTTAAATTATGAAGAAGATTTAAATCCATCGCAAAAATCTAAGGTAGCAAAAGCTATAACTTTAATTGGTAGTCTCTTTTTACTATCTGGTTTACTCGGCACACTTCCCTTGATTTGGGATAACTTAACATATTGGGCACAGCTTCTTTTATTAGTAGTTACGACAATTTTTCTTATCTATTCTGCAAATTACAGTGAAAGATTTGAAGATAAAAATATTTTCATATTCAAATCTTCAGAACGGGTGTCTTCTGTTCTGTATTTAATATCAACAGTTTCATTTGGATCAGTAATTGTATTTACTCTAAATATCGTAAACACTACAATCAGCATCAATTTTTCTGAAGATATTCAAATTTTGATAGTTTCATTGATTCTATTTATTTATTCTGCTTTTCTTTATTCAAGAACACGACAAATTTTCCAACACATAGCTCTTTTTTATTCTTTGATATTTTTCATAGGGTCAATTGGTAATATTATTTTCCCAAATATTGAACCGTGGGCTGGTGGCTTGTTTTTAATTGCAGTTGGATTAATTTGGGGAATTTACACTTTTAATGAAGTCTTAGGACCAAGTTGGTTAGGATATTTTCTAGCTACTTCAACAATCTCTATTGGTTCAATCATTTTGA
>Ga0115011_10001534_pt1 | contig 16614 bp, 11 predicted proteins | sample TroAtlMetagenome_2_FD_88705 | JGI IMG/M metagenome (GOLD analysis project Ga0115011, IMG submission 88705) | Marine eukaryotic phytoplankton communities from Atlantic Ocean - Tropical Atlantic ANT8 Metagenome | ecosystem: Environmental > Aquatic > Marine > Oceanic | place: Tropical Atlantic...
GAACCTGAGCCTGAGCCTGAACCAGAACCTGAGCCTGAGCCAGAACCTGAGCCAGAACCTGAGCCAGAGCCAGAGCCAGAGCCTGAGCCTGAACCTGAGCCTGAGCCAGAGCCAGAACCGGAGCCTGAGCCTGAGCCAGAGCCGGAGCCGGAGCCTGAGCCCGAGCCTGAGCCTGAGCCTGAGCCGGAGCCGGAGCCTGAGCCTGAGCCTGAGCCTGAACCGGAGGTCGAAGAGGAGCCGCTAGACGGAGATCCCGAGCGAGAGCCCGATGACGGTCCGCCTCAACGGGACGACCCTCTCGAACCCGATGACGGCCCGCCGCAGGAGGAGCCTGTACTCGAGCCCGATGACGGTCCGCCTCAATCTGAGCCCGCACTGGAGCCCGATGACGGTCCGCCACAACAAGGGGACACGCTCGAACCAGATGATGGTCCACCCGAGCAGTCGCCTGGGGCTCAGATTGACGAAGGTGAGCCGCCAGAGACGATGGAGTCCCCAAGCACACCACCGGAGCATCCGGTGATCGATGAGGGTGATCCGACTGACACCTCGACCCCGATCGCTGGGGATACACCGCCGACAGAGGGCACAGACATCCGTGGAGATGATGCGCCGGTGACCGACACACAACGGGATCAGAAGATCGATCTCAGTGCACCGACTACGGACGGTGATCCGAAGATGGTGGTCGGGGTTGCCGCAATGCTTGATGACGATGAAGCGCCGGCCGTCGGTGGGGTGCCTGCGGCGTCACCTTTGATTGAACCGAGCGTCGCCGTGGAGTCACCGGCTGTACCTCCGACGCCCGAGCCCTCCATCTCGAGGGAAGCGACCCCCACAGTCCCTGAGACGCCGCCTACGCCGGCAGCGCCCATCGCGGACACACCGGTGGAGCCCACAATCGCGGTGGGGATAGATGACGAGCAGACGCAGACACCAAGCGCGCCCGTGGAGGTCTCGCCCGAACCCGAGGCCGCAGCCCCCACGACACCGGCACCTCCTGCGGTTGAAGAGATCAGTGCAGAGCCCATTCTGCCACCATTGGACGACGACCTCGAAACGGAACTCCTTGTGCCGGAAGGCAGCGGATTCCCGACCGCGGGGGTCGTTGGTGCCGGCGTGGCAACCGGGGTCATTATCGGTGTTGGGGCAAGTCGAAGACGGCTCAAGTTCGCAGCCCTCGATGCCTCCGATGAACCGGTCCGGACCTGGGCAGAGTTCGTTGCCCTCAAGAAGCCGGATCGAGAGGCCCTACTCGCGGTCCGATTGGGAGACGGAAAGGACATCGCTCCAGACTATATGGGGGCCATTATTTCCGTAGGGAACCAACTCCACGATTGGGCGGGTAGAAACGATGGTTTGCTCCTCTCCCCTGGGTTCATCACTCACGAACAGGGCCGACCGACATTGGTGCTCCTCGGACCCGATGGTGCACCCAATGAAGAAGAGCAGGAAATGTCGCCGGTTTTGGTGGTCGAAATCACAATCAACAGCCGAGCCGATGAACCTGTTTCGAGTGATGTCGCGCGCGCACTGGGCGCCGCAACCCATTGGCGGGTCGAGGTTGAAGCCGAGCGGATGCACGAGACGGTGATCGATGCCGCCCAGCGTACATTCCTCGATGGATTACAGGTGAGTGTCGAGGGGACCGATTCCTAGAGGCCCCCTCAAAACGACATCTATCAGGTGAGTTAGCCGGTGATTCGGCGAGTGTGGGAGACGCTTTGAACATGCTCGACCAAGCGTCGAACATGGTCTACGGGCGTGTGTTGGTAAATACCATGACCCAGATTGAAAACATGGCCGGTGCCGTCACCCGCGGCGTCCATCACCCGATCTGCCGCGACCTCGAGCTGCGCCCAGGGAGAGAGCAAACGCCCGGGATCCAAATTGCCTTGTAGCGCTTGACCAGGCTGGATTTTCGCACGTGCCTCGTTGAGCGGAAGGGTCCAATCAACACCGATAACGTCTGCACCGGTGGCTGCCACGCGGTCCAAATAGGTGCCGGTGCCCTTAGCAAATACAATGACCGGCACCCCTGGACGTCGAACGCCATCTACGATTCGTTTGGTATATTTCGTGCCCCAACGCGCATAGTCGTCAGGGTCGAGGCAGCCGGCCCATGAATCGAAAATCTGGACCGCACGTGCCCCTCGATCAATCTGGAGATTGAGCAGGTCGATGGTGACCTGAGTCAACTTGTCGAAGAGTGCCTCTGCCGCGGCCGGTTCCGTGTGGAGGAATGCTTTCGTCTTCATGAACTGCTTACTAGAGCCCCCCTCGAGGGCATAACTCGCCAACGTAAACGGCGCTCCGGCAAACCCGATCAACGGGACATCGTCCGGCAGTGCTGCGACCGTTGTCTTGACCGCATCTCCCACATATCCAAGGGCGTCTTCCGCCTCGACGGGCCGCAAAGCGTATACGTCAGACGCAGAAGTGATGGGATTGTGGATGACGGGCCCCTTCCCGGGGACAAACTCCACGTCCAATCCCAGCGGTGGAAGCGACACGAGCAGGTCACTAAAAATGATGGCGGCATCGAGCCCAAAGGCATCAATGGGCTGAAGCGTAACTTCGCAAGCGAGCTCCGGGGTCTGACAGACCGTCCAAAAGTCCACTTTGGCCCGAATTGCACGATATTCGGCCATATAACGACCGGCCTGACGCATCAACCAAATCGGCGTTCGCGCCGTTGGTCGACCAAAACAGGCGTCGATGAACAAATCACTCATCACGAATCTCCCATGGGGACAGCTTGCCGATGCCCTGGAGCATATTTCAGGGTATGGTCCGCCCCGAAAACGCGAGACGGACAGGAGCAGCATCATGTCGGACAGAAAGATCAACTTCAACGCTGGTCCCACGGCCCTCCCCCTGGCCGTCCTGGAGCAGGTCCAGGCAAACTTGGTGAACTTCGAGGGAAATGGCCTGAGCCTGATGGAGATGAGTCATCGCTCTAAGGTTTTCGGAGAGGTCATCGAACGGTCTAAAGAAACGCTCTCCGGGCTCTACGATTTGCCCGATACCCACGAGGTGATGTTCTTGCAGGGCGGCGCGAGCCTACAGTTCGCGATGGTCCCCATGAATTTGGGGGATGGCGGGACCTACCTCGATACCGGGACCTGGTCCACGCGCGCAATCGCAGAAGCGCGGACCCTCGGACGAGCCGTCGTCCCTTGGAGTGACGCTGAGAATGGGTTTCGGCGAGTTCCCCAGCAAGACACCCTCGATGAACTCGAGTTGTCGGGCCCTTACCTGCACTACACCACCAACAACACCATCTACGGGACTCAGTATCAGTACATCCCGAAAGCGAGCCTCCCCCTCGTTGCAGACATGTCCAGCGATTTCATCTCCCGACCTGTGGATGTTTCGGGTCACGACTTAATCTATGCCGGGGCCCAAAAGAACGCCGGTCCATCGGGGATCGTCGTCCTGCTCGCGCGTAAGGAGGTGGTCCATTCGTTCAAGGGTGATGACCGCGTACCAAAGATCATGCGCTACGCCACTCAGGCAGCGAAGGGCTCCATGTACAACACCCCCAATACCTTTGGGATCTGGGTGGTCGGGCTCGTGGCACAATGGGTGGCAGACCGGGGCGGCCTAGCCGCCATGGCAGATGAAAATGAAGCCAAGGCGTCCGCGCTCTACCAAGCCATTGATGAACATCCACTCTTGGAAGGCCACGCGGCGGACGATAGTCGATCTCGAATGAACGTCACTTTTCGCGCGCAGACACCCGCTCAAGAAGCACAACTCCTCACCCTCGCGAGTGAACACGGCATCATCGGATTGAAGGGACATCGGAGTGTGGGTGGGCTGAGAGCGTCGATCTACAACGCGGTTCCGCGCACCTCAGTAGACGCGCTCATCACACTTCTGCGCGGCTTCAAGGGCTGAACCCCGCCCAGCTGATCGGTGAACACGGTTTACCCGCGATACTCCAAGACCCAGGTCCCTCTCGGATTCGTGAACGGATCCGCCTCGGTCCCGGCCGGTGGGGGTCGGTGGGCAAAAGCAAAGAGAGGCGCACTCTCGCTATTGCGATACACGCCACCGGCGGAGGGTCGATACCGATCGCAGACCATCCGGGCAGCCAGGCCGAAAGCCGCAGCCTGTGCCGCTGCGAACTCTCTCTCCGACTGATAGGGGACGTACACATCGGGCAGATCGAAGGCCGTCATCCCCTCAGACATAATGCCGTCGTCATCCCCCAAAACCTCGACAAAAAGGTGGAAGAGAACACTGGGATCAGTAAGGGCTAGACCGCGAAAAGTCCCGGGGCTGTGGGCCTTGAATCCCGTCTGTACGATGGCCGCCTGGCCACCATCAGCAAAGAGAGCCTGGATTAAGCGTGCCCCCTCACGGGCCGATTTGTGTGCCCCTCGGGATTCGAACGCCAAATCGGCAGTGAGCACCGATGAGTGCCCCTCAATGGCGCGCAACTCTGCGGGGTCCATCGACTCGGAGGCATCGACCAATGCCCGAAAATCATCGACAAACTGAGGGTCAGCGGGCCCCAACTCGAGGGAGAAAGGGGTCGCGATAGAAGGGGCCTTGTGCCAGGACCCCGCGATCGTCAGGATAATTCGTCCCATGGCCTTGTTGTGCGCTGGTCTGGGCGCTGACGCAAGGATCTGAGTCCAATAGAGAGAAGAAATGAGTTCGACGAACCCACCGCCGTCCCGACCCATTCGCTATATCAAGCCCCTCGGCCCCCGCGTGCTCGTTCGCATTCTCAAGCAGGATGACCGTTCCAGTGCCGGCCTCTATCTCCCCGATGGCGTCAAAGAAGAACACGATGACGCCCTCTATGGAGAAGTCGTGGAAGTTGCTCGTGCGGAAACGGATCCCACCTCATTGGGTGAAAATGTGAGTGGGGTGCCCCTCGGCGCCTTCATCCTCTTTCCCAAGAAAGAGGGTCTGCCCGTGCCCTGGGATGATGAACTGCGGGTTCTGTCGGTCAAAGATGTGGTGGCCTTGGTCGAAGAGGTCGATCCCGGCGCGCTCCAATAAGGGTCTCCGGGTAAGCCCGATGAGATGACGGCGCTATGGCGCTGCATCACCCATCGGCATCGCTCCCGCCGCATCTCCCCCTGGGGACGGTGCCGCATCCCCAACTGATATCGCAGCGTCCTGTTCGGGCCCCATCATGGCATCCACCGATGCACCGGCGTCCGGCTGCGCGGGCTCCGCTGAAGCGTCAGCGGACAGTGTGGCATCACCCTGGGCTATGCCTCCATCCTCCTCGGCGGGCGGGATGATGGCATCGCCAGGCATCTGTCCCTGATCGGCCGTCATCGAGCCCATATCCGCGAGCGGTCCCGCCATATCGGGAGTACTGGGCGTGGCGTCGACCGTCAGCATTGCATCGGGGGCCGGTGGATCAGGCTGCGCTTCAACGGGCAACACACACCAATTCTCCGGGCTACACACCGTGCCGGGCTTATAAGTGCAGTCCTGATCAGTGTCGCATTCGTTATCGTTGAGGTCCGGCTCACAGCCGGCCAAGACCATCAAAAAACCGCCCAGTATGATCCCCCCTAGAGCACGCATTAGAACGTGCCTTTCACGCTTACGTATCCACCGCCAGGAAGAGGTGAAACCGCCGCGTGTGGCCCACTCTCGGCGCTCCACATCAGACTTCCCAGAAGGAGGCCGGTTGCGCCGACACCGTAGAGCACATTGGCGAACATCGCGCGAGACTCGGCTTCTTCCTTGAGGTCTCTTTTCTCACTTCGACGCACACTCTCGTCGAATTCATCAACCTTCTCTTGAACTGACATGCCCACCAAAACTCCGCCCGTGACGGCGACTCCACCCGCCAAAATCAAGAGCCCGGCCAAAGGACGCATGCTTCCTCGTCCTCGACCCCCCGAGACACCACCCCCATCAGCATACCCATCGTCATATTCGTCCTCGACCGGAGCGGGGGCGGGGGCACTCACTCGCGTTTTGCGCGACTTGACCAGTTTGGGCTTCGGATTCCGTTTCACGGGGCTCTTCTTCACCGTCTTGATTCGTCTAACGGTCCTCTTGGGCGACTTCCGTAAGGTTGGTGATGTGTTCTTGATCTTGGGATTGCTGCTCAATCGACCTCTGCTGGGGGTACTCTTGACGGGTCCCTTGGTAATCGTATTGGGCGTCTTCCGCGTCGTGCGAACCGTCGTGGTTTTGACCGTCTTCTTCTTGCCCTGATTCTTGGTCAGGGTTTTGGTCACCGTCTTCTTCCGAATCGCGTTGGGGCCAGCACTGATGGTCTTGGTCTTCTTCTTGACCGTCGTCCCCCCAGAGCCGGTATTTTTCGAGAGGATGAGGCGCACCGTGGTTCTCTTGTTTTGAGTAACCTGAACCTGTTTGGTTACGGTCCGATAGCCGAGCCGTCTTGCCTTTACCTTGTGACTTCCAGGGGCCACCTTGAGAACCTTTTTCGCTTTGACCGTCTTGCCGTCGACCTCCACGATCGCGTCGCGCGGGCTGACTTCGACCAACAAAGCACCCGGCGGCGCGGCCAAAAGGGCGCCGACCAACGCAAAAGTACTCAACATCATTTCTCTCTCCCTCAGCTTGGAATGCACGGGCTGCCCGCCCGCTTAGCGGGCGACAGACGGGCGACGAACGGGGGTATTCAATCAGAAATTACCCATGACGTCGAAAGGATGCGTACCCGCCCCAAATGCACATCTCTACGAGGGCGACGGTCTCCCCATTTCGCCGCAGCGCAACGCAGATGAAGTGGACGCACTTTCCCGCTAGACTCGCGTCGTCATTTCTCAGGAGCCCCTCATGAATCCTTTGACCCTCAACCCGGGCCGCTTCCCGGGGGTGCAAGGTCCGGTGCTGACCGTGGTCCTCGACGGTGTCGGAATTGGCCCCCAAGATGCGGGAAATGCCATCCATCTCGCGAACACACCGGTATTGGACGCCTTGTCTGCGAGTGGAAGTCACCTCTCATTGGCCGCCCACGGTCCGGCGGTGGGCCTCCCCACAGCCAAAGACATGGGCAATAGCGAGGTGGGACACAACGCCCTGGGCGCCGGGCGGATTTTCGAGCAAGGGGCCAGCTTGGTGGAAGACGCAATCAAGAGCGGGGCTCTCTTTGACGGAGAGACCTGGCACTGGTTGGTCGAAGGTGTTCGGGCGTCGGGTGCAGCACTCCATCTCATCGGGCTTTTGAGCGATGGGAACGTCCACAGCCACGAAACTCATCTACACGCACTGCTACGGGCCGCGGCACATGCCGGGTTGCCTCGTGCCCGCGTCCACATTCTGCTCGACGGTCGTGACGTGGACGCCACCAGCGCCCTGCTCTACGTGGATCGACTAGAGACTGTTCTCAAAGAGCTCAATGCCGGTGGCCGAGATTATCGAATCGCCAGCGGCGGAGGCCGCATGGTCATCACCATGGATCGATACGAAGCCGAATGGGACATGGTCGCCAAAGGATGGGCTCACCACGTGCACGGGGACGGCCGACGCTTTGCCTCTGCCCGAACGGCAATCGCAACGCTGAGAGAGGAAACCGGTGCGACAGACCAGTTTCTCCCGCCATTCGTCATTGCCGATGACACTGGACCCATCGGTCCCATCCGCGACGGCGCATCCGTGGTGTTTTTCAATTTTCGGGGTGACCGGGCCATCGAAATCAGCCGGGCGTTCGAGGATGACACATTCGAGCCATTCGACCGTGGGCAGCGCCCCAAGGTGCGATACGCGGGCATGATGCAATACGATGGTGATCTATCCATCCCCTCTCGTTTTCTCGTCGCGCCCCCTTCTATCAAGGGCACCTTGAGCGAGTATTTGGCCTACAATGGCGTGACCCAATTTGCGTGCAGCGAGACGCAAAAGTTCGGTCATGTGACCTACTTCTGGAACGGAAACAGAAGCGGCTTCTTCGACCCGAATCTCGAACAATACGTCGAGGTCGACAGCGACGTGGTGCCCTTTGAGCAGCGGCCCTGGATGAAGGCTGCCGAGATCGTGGACGCAACCCTCAGCGCCCTCCGTACCGGGGACTACCGCGCCGGTCGAATCAATTTGGCGAACGGAGATATGGTGGGCCACACTGGCGACCGTGACGCCGCGGTTTTGGCCGTCCAATGTGTCGACTGGGCGCTGGGCCGTTTACTCGCTGGAATCGAGGACATGGGTGGTGTCGCATTGGTGACCGCTGACCATGGCAATTGCGAAGAGATGTTTTCCCGCGACAAGAAAGGGGGATTCGCCTTGGATGCCAACGGCCAACACAAGCCCAAGACGAGTCACACGACCAATCCCGTCCCCCTCTATCTCTTCGATCCCAGTGCGGCCTCGGTGGCCGGACTGGGCAGCAAGGTATCCACCCCTGGCCTCGGGAATGTTGCAGCAACGGTCTGCGAATTATTGGGCTACGCACCGCCCGAAGGGTATTTGCCTTCCTTGCTGACGGCCAAAACGCCATGACGCGCCGCATCGGCCCCGGAGCCACTCGAAACAACCGCCTGCTTTCGCTTTTTTGCGGCCTGCCGTTTCTCTTCTCGGCCTGTGCACAAGCCGTCGATGACGGCCTGATCGACATTCCCGATCAGGGGAACATTGCCGTGCCCGATGCTGGGGTCGATCCCAATATCCCCACTCGAGCCAGCAGAGCCTTCGTCCGCGCAGGCGGTGATGGTGTGGTGGTGAACTTGGGCACCGGAGACACGAGCGTGATCTGCCCCAACGCAGAGCCACGCCCATCGCCGACCGGTGATCGGGTGGTTTGTGTCCCCAATCGGACCTCAGACCCACTCCGTGTCGTGGACCCAGCGACGGGTGACACCATCAGTGAGATTGATACCTGGTTTTCCGATGCAGACGGAGGACCCCATATCTCACCCAACGGAAACCGCATCGCCATCGTCTCCGTCAATGATGACAATGAAGAAGTGGTGGCCATTTACACCATGAATGGCGCGCTCTACGACGAGGTCGCCGGCCGCGGTCTCATCGGCTTTGCCACCAACGATACCGCCGTGATCCGGCGTAATGGCCTCTTCCTCTGGCGGCAGGGCGAAGAGCCCATCAAGCTCCCGAGCAATACCTCAATGCCCGTGGGACCTGAGCCCGCCGGTGCGGTCTACGGTGAGAGTCGTGACGACACACTCATGTTCTTCGATATCGAAACCGGTATGGCCCGTGCTGTCGGCGAGGGAATCCCCCGGTCCGCTCGACGCACCAGCGTAGTCACGCAAAAATTCGACGGGTCTGCCTCTCTGGTGGACATCGAGTCCGGGTCTTCGAAGAGTCTCGGCATCTCTCGTCCCCCCTTTGACCGACGCATTCAAGTCGCGCTCATCGGCCCGGGTATCGTGCAAATCACCACTGAGCCGATCACCGGATGCGGGGCATTGGAAACGTCGGTGTGGTTCGCAAACAACGAACGCACAAAGACCGTCAGGTCGACCGAAGGCCACATCGCATCGATCAATATGGCTGGGAACGCCGCCTTGGTCTTCGACCTTGCTGGAAATGACTGCGCGCCCAATGGTGAAGGTCGCCTCTCACCCGTCGGCGATGGCACCTCCACAGACCTTCGGAGCTTCACCGATGGCCCCGTCTACGGAGGAGAAATCAGCCAGGACGGCGGTCATTTGGCGCTCTTCGGGGAGGCTGCTGTGTTTGTCGTGGATCGACAGGGTGACCAGGTCTTCACCATCGACGGCGCGCCCGACGGCTTCGCGGCCTTCCGATGATCCGATTCGTTTTCCTCCTCACCATGGTGTCGGCCATCGTCATCGGCGGTCACACATACCTCTATCGGCGTCTCGTTCGTGACATCCACCCCTCACCTAGGATGCAACGGTGGGGCCGTCGAATCATCGCCGGATTGGCCATTTTGATGGTGGCAGGACTCCCGGCGAGTCGCGTCTTGTCACCCCCATGGAGTACGGTCGTAGCCTATCTGGCGTTCGGCTGGATGGGTTTCGTGGCCCTGTTCTTGGTCTCCTTGTTGGGATTCGATTTGCTTAAATTGACTCGGAACCTGGTGGGCAGAGCGCTCGATCGTCCCATGGATCCCCTCCGCCGCCGTGCACTGGCCCGAGGGGCCGCCGCCGTCACCACTTTGGGGGCGTCCTCTGCCGGGGCTGCCGCCGTCGTCGGGGCGCAGCAAACGCCCACGGTGAATCCCATCGAAGTACCCGTGGCCAATCTGCCTACTGCCCTAGAAGGCTTTCATATCGTCCAGATCAGTGACCTGCACGTCGGGCCCACCATTGGGCATCAACGAGTGGCCGAAGTGGTCTCCATCGTCAACGAACTCAAGCCCGACCTCGTCGCGCTGACGGGGGATTTCGTCGATGGAAGCGTCCCCCAACTGGGTGCGGCCATGTCCCTCTTAGGGGGATTGGAGAGCCGTCATGGCAGCTTCTTCGTCACGGGCAATCACGAGTATTACTCGGGGGCAAATGCGTGGATCGAAGCCTTGGAAGGCTGGGGCATTCGCGTGCTGCGCAATACCATGGACATCATCACCCACGACGGCGCAGAGCTGGAGCTTTTGGGCGTCGATGACTGGCGAGCAGCACGTCGAGTAGAGGGGCATGGGTACGACCTCGACAAGGCCGCCGCGAAACGAAAGACTGAACGGACAGCCGTCCTCTTGTCACACCAACCAAAGGCCATCGACCACGCAGCCAAACACGAGATCGATCTGGTCCTCTCCGGCCACACCCACGGGGGGCAGATCTGGCCCTTCAATTATGTGGTGGCCCTGGTACAGCCTTACGTCAAAGGACTCCATCGCCACACAGAGCGCACGTGGATTTACGTCCATTCGGGAACCGGCTATTGGGGCCCACCATTGCGTCTGGGCGTTCCCTCGGAGATTGCATCCATCCGATTGACCTCGGCTGATTGACGTGCGGCAAGACCTCACGCAGACTCTCTGCACTCACTGCAACCGAAGAGTCCCAATATGCGCTTATTGTTTGCCTGTTTAGTCTCCCTTTTCGTGTTCATCGGCTGTGCCGGCGAAGAGAAGAAACAACCCGAAGAAAAGGCGCCCGAGGTGGCGAAGACCGCCCCCGCAAAACCGGTCCCTGCGAAAAAGGCCATGCCCACCCGGCCAGCAGACGCCAAGGTCTTCTTTGCATGGCCCGATGACGGCGCCAAAGTGCCGCCGACCTTCGACATGATCTTCGGGGCCAAGGGCGTCGACGTGGTGCCCGCAGGCACTGCGCCGGGTGATCCCACCAAGGGCCATCACCACGTCATCGTCGACGCACAAGCGATGGGGGTCGGGATGGTCGTGCCCAAGGACGCTCAGCACATCCACTATGGAAAGGGACAGACCGGCGGACAGCTCACGCTCTCGCCGGGAAAGCACACATTGACGCTGCAATTCGCCGATGCGGGTCACATGTCCTATGGCCCGGCACTGAGCCAAACCATCAACGTCGAGGTCGTTGCCATGGAGAAGTCGCCGCGCGTGTTCTTCGTCGAACCGGCAGACGGCGCCAAGGTGAAGAGCCCCGTCAAAATGAAGTTTGGGATTGAGGGCATGACAGTTCGACCCGCCGGAGAGGCCCCGCTCGAGAAGACCTCGGGACATCACCACATCATCGTCGATGGCAAAGCGATTCCCTTGGGCGGCACCGTGGGCATGGGCGCAAAGAGTATCCACTACGGCAAAGGGCAAACCGAGGCTGAGTTGGCCCTAGAAAAGGGCAAGCACACCCTGACCATGCAATTCGCAGATGGAGCGCACCGGAGCTACGGCGCCAAGCTCAGCACGACCATCACCGTCGAGGTCGAATAGGGCTAGCCATCCCTAGACCGACCGCTCCGGGTGGGCGCTGCGTTCAAGCGCAGTGATTCATGCGGGGAAGTAAAGGTGAGAGGGCCGTCCAATCACGGCGCCTCTCAACGGAGGCCTACTGGCACTCAGCGAAGCCGTTCTCGTCCTCGACGCAGTCGAGGTTTTGAAGGCCGCAATCCTCACGGATATTGATCGGATAGGTGCATAGGGCTTCACCCTCCACGCCCTCACACTCGCCCTCGCCACCAAAGAACAGAACCTCATTCCCCTCACAGGCGGACAGCGGCGGATTCGAACAGGGGTTGGGATTACATGGATCGTTGACCACGGTGAGCCGGGCCGCGTCGTTGGACGCATACCCATTGGTCGACCCTTCTCCTAGGTCGCAGAGGAGCCAAGTCTGACCCGCATCGAGAGTGAAGCGGTAGATCAGGTCATAGGTACCCGGGTCCTGGGGCCGAATGCTGACGATGTACTCGTCATTATCGGGCTCCTCACGAATGGCGCCGTCCCAGCCACCATTGGTGGTGGCTTCGATCCAGGTCCATCCGGGTGCCTCGTTGGGATCGCTCCCGAGGGGGCCGTAACCGGCTTGGGCGCGCAATCTCGGATCGGCGTCCGACTGTGTCGAGCGGTCGGTGATGCCCTCTTCGTATACTACCCCATAGACATCGGCATCCTGACCCACAGTGATGGTGACCTCGTCTGGGAACTGAAAGCGGCAGTAGTCGACGGTGAGGTCTACGGCGGGACATTGGGGATTGTTGGCCCCGGGTGTTCCGAGGTTGTCATTGTCGGCGTTGCCATCGGGATCGGCAAAATAGGTATCGCGGGCGATACACCAATTAAAGCCTTGGTCATTGGCCGCCCCGTCGAACGCGTCGGGATCGAGGCTGATGGAGGCCGCTCGCGCGTCGGGGAAGAGCACACCGTCGTCGTAGCGCATCGAGTCGATAACCTCGCCGGCACAGGTGAGACTGATGGATGATCCCTGATTAGAGAGAGAAAAATCGAAAGCCTGGTGCGCCGCTGGAAGCTCCCCATTCTCGGCGACATCCAGGCTGGCTGCGAAGAGCACGAACTGGTTGGGCTCCAAGACGAGATTTTCGATGACCATGGGAGCATCGGCCCCGCGGTCATTCCAGAAGGTGCACTCATCGAGAGTCAACGGACGCTGACTTCGGTTATAGAGTTCGACCCATTCGGCAGTGGCGTCCCCCAATCCATGGTGCGGATCGTACATCACCTCCGTAAAGATGATCTCCCCCACCTGAGCCCGCGCATCGGCCGCGATACAGGTGCCGTTGACGCAAATCTGACCATTTGCGGCACAATCCTCCTCCTCAGCGGGATACTCGCAAGCGGCCTGACGGGCCTCGAGCACGCATTGACCTTGTGCACCGTATGAAATGGCGGTGGTCCCATCGGGGGCACAGCGAGCGGCAGGTGCCTCATCGCATGGATTGGGCTCACAGGGGTTTTGAAACTCGCAGTGATCATTGGCCGCCCCAGGCGTACCTCGGTGCTCGGGGACCGCGAGATAGACGCTGGTCGCAGGGCACCAGTAAACCCCGTTGTCATTGTCCGCTGCATTGGCGTGGTCGGGGTCGAGGGCCAGGGCTGCCTGGCGGGCCTCGGGAAAGCTCTCGTGGCCAAAATCAACTCGGTCGAGCTCCACATCACCACAGCGCACGGAGATGGCATCTCCGGCATTATTGAGGCTGAAATCGAAGAGGTGGTCGGGGTCTAGCCCGCCGTTACGCGCGCGGTCCTCAGTGCGCGCAAACACGGCATAGCCGCGCGGCACGATGAACAAGCCCACGACATCGGTCTCGTTACTATTGTCGGCAACGACACATCCATCGAGGCTGACCACGTCATCAGAGATATTTTGGAGCTCAAACCACTCCCCTCCGTTTTCGGCCAAGCCACCATCGGGGTCGTACATGATCTCACTGATCACGACATCACCGGCCTCGACCGGGCGTGCAGCGAGGGGCACACAGACGCCGTCACGACACTCGGCGTCGTTGGCACATGGCACCCGCTCCTCTGGATACTCACAGGTCTGAACCCCCATATCGACGCGGCAAACGCCGGGCGCGCTGGATACGATTTGAATATTGCCGTCGCAGCGGGGTGCTGGTGCCTCGTCACAGGGGTTGGGATCGCACAAAACCGCTTCGTTATCGCATACGGGGTTTGCTGCCCCTGGCGTGCCCCGATGCTCGGGATCCGCGAGGTAGACGTCGACGGCTTCGCACCAGGCAGCACCGCCATCATTGAGTGCGGCATCGATGAGGTCGCTGCTCAAGCTGATGGACGCAGCACTCGCGTCGGGAAAGCTCTCGTCTCCATAATTGACGACATCGACGACAGCGTCTCCACAGCGCAGGGAGATGACGTCGCCACTATTGGTCAAATTGAAGTCAAAGAGACCGTCTACATCAATGCCGCCATTGGCTGCTAGGTCATCACTCTTACCGAAAACGAGGTACTCACCGGATTCGATGAAGAGGCCCGAAAGTGGAGATGCGGAGGCCGAGTCGGCCAATTCACAGGCGTTGAGATTAAACAGGCTGTCAGTGGGATTATAGATCTCGATCCATTCCCCGGTTGCCTCGCGAAGGCCCGCTTGGGGATCGTAGAGGAGCTCGGTGATCACGACCTCTCCGGCACCCGGAGTCGCCGGTCGTTCGGCCAAGCAGCGACCGTTGACGCAGACCTCGCCATTGGCCATGCAATCCCGTTCCTCGGGGGCGTAGGTACACTCGGCGAGACCGTTCTCGGCGACACCACACGCACCCTGCTGCGGATAGACCATGGCCGTATTGCCTTCGCAGGTCGAAACCGGCGGCCGGGTGCACGGATTAGGATCACAGGGCATCTCCGGCGCCAGCGCGGTCATTTGCCCCGCATCAGCCGAGTCGAAGCCATCCGTCGAGCCGGCCCCACCATCACAGACCGTATAGGTGCGACCGCCATCGGCGCTGAATCGAAAAGCGTAGTCATACTGACCCGGGAGGGGCACCCAGAGGTTGAACTGATACTCATCGTTATTGGCTTCCCCTGCGTCGGCCTCTGCAGCGTTCCACTCGGCATTTGGTCGGGCCCAGAGCCACAGCCAGTCATCGTCGCCAGGCTGGCTGCCATCAGGCCCGAAACCAAACTGTGCGGTAATGAGTCCCGCGGCATCGTTCCCGGGCGTGCGATCGGTGATGCCCTCGACGTAGACCCGACCGAAAACGGCAACCTCCGAGCGATACTCGGCTTCGATTTCTACGGGAAACTGCACCCGGCAGAACCCGACAGTCCCTTCACAATCGGTATTGGGGCCACCAGGGGTGCCCCATTGTTGGGGGCCCTCTAGGTAGACATCTCGGGCATGGCACCAGTTTTCACCGGCATCATTTTGCCCAGCGTCCAAATGGTCTGGCTGGAGGCTAATGCTGATCGCACGGGCGCGCGGAAAGCCCACCTCCTCGTTGTATCGAACCTGGTCGACCAAAACCCCGTCGCACGTGAGCGTAACGTCGTCAGCGGTGTTGTTGAGGGTGAACTCGAAAAGGCCGTCGGGGAACAAACCACCATTCAATGCAGGATCTTCGTTGGCCGCCAGGACGGCGTAGCCGCCCGGTTCGATGACGATCGCTTCCAAGAGAGACGCTGCCGTTGCATCTGCAATTTGGCAGCCCTCCAGATTCACCGCATTGGCACCGGCGTTATAGAGCTCGATCCACTCGGCATCGCGGTCCTCGAGGCCGCCATGGGGATCGTACATGATCTCGCTGATGACCACCTGACCGGGCAGCGGAGCTGCCGACGTTTCGCCTACACACGCCGCGTCGACACAGCCATCGGCACAGGCACGGCGAATGGCTTCGTAACCACATGCAGGGTCGCCCGCTTCGTCGGCACACACGCCGAGTAGGGGATACGCCACGAGTGTGTCACCGTCACAGGTCGGCTCAGGCGGGGTATTACATGGGTTGGGGGCGCAGGGGTCGATTACGCAGACGCCATCGACACAGGTCTGCTCACAGACTTCACGGGTCTCCTCATAATCACAGAGCGCTGTGCCGTCCCCGGCATCGCTGCAAGTCCCCAGAGCGCCGTAGGTAACGGCTGTTGTGCCGTCATCGGTACAGGTAGGCGAAAACGATTCGACGCAGGGATTGGGCATACAGGGATCGGCCGGCTCACCACCCATCCCGGTCATGCCGCCCATCGCGGTCATCCCGCCATCGCCGGTCATACCGCCCATGGAGGACATGCCGCCGGTCCCGGGCATTCCGCCGGTCCCCGGCATCATGCCGCCGGTCCCAGGCATCCCGCCGGTGGTCGGTTGTCCACCGATTGCACCTCCGGTAGGCGCATCACCGCCGGCCCCACCCATTCCTTCTACGGGGTCAGCCGGGGCATCATCACAGCCGGCAAAGACGAGCGCCAAGAGCGCCAGAGCAAGGCGCAGCGCGCCCACGATACGATTCGGATGACTCATGGTCTACCCTCGATTCCATGTGATAGGTCGCTCCCCACCGGGATGGGAAGCCGGGGGATTTTGGAGATCTCGGGCGCTGGAGTCAAACAGACCGCTCGCCTCTGATGTGTTTTTTTTTGATCATGACCTTCACGGCGAAGTGTCTGACACACACAAGGCATTGTAATAAAAGGAGATTAAAGACATCTACGCGCGCCAGAGAGGACACTCTAAAAGACGCTCATTTTCGCGTCCTCTAAGTGAAAAAACCGACGTCACACCCCAACTTCGGCGCCGATAGGTCGTCTCACAGGATGCTAAACGGGTTCATAGCCGTAGATATGGATCA
>Ga0115011_10001535_pt1 | contig 16609 bp, 19 predicted proteins | sample TroAtlMetagenome_2_FD_88705 | JGI IMG/M metagenome (GOLD analysis project Ga0115011, IMG submission 88705) | Marine eukaryotic phytoplankton communities from Atlantic Ocean - Tropical Atlantic ANT8 Metagenome | ecosystem: Environmental > Aquatic > Marine > Oceanic | place: Tropical Atlantic...
AACAAATAACAGCGGAGGACCTTCGGATGAGATCGCTACAAATGTGCACCTTAATAGTTATTAGTTTTCTGTTTTTGTTTAATACCCCTGCTTTTTCCAACCCCGCGACCGGGACCAAAACGAAGTTTTACAACTTTGACGATCTACTCATAAACGGAGAGGTTAAAAAACCTCAAGTCTTGTACACTAGCGCTAGAGAGAAGGTCAAGTTCGAGCGATTGTTGCGCCTCAAGAGGGATTTTCTCCCAAAATTAACCGCCACCAAGAAAGATCCCACATTAAGATAGAAAAATATTATAACAATGTGATAAAATAGTCATATGATTAAAAGAATAGCAGTCACCGGAACAAAGGGTAAATCTACAACACTAAGATTGCTCGAAAAAGTATTTATAGACCTCCATAGAAATGTTTACGGCACATATGGAATAGATGGATATCACTACAATCAGAATATGGTAAGAGATGGCAGCGACTGTAGCGGATACCTAGAATGGGATAATCGAACCATGCCTGTTGACGTGCACCTCTCGGAGGCCACATCCTACACTCTAAAGAGGGGTTTCTATGACAACTATGACATCGACATAGGGATTTGGACATCGTTTGACCCCTCGGAGCATACCGAAATCCACCCTTCTCTGGGGGATTATATCAATTCTAAAAAGAAACTCTTCAATTCCCTTAAGCCGACTTCAAAAATGGTTGTTTGCCGTGACATGGAGGATTATAGCACAATAATTGAATCTAATGAATCTCGTGTAGTGTCGTATGGGTGCCACCCAGAGGCCGATTATGTTATTTCTATCGAGGAATTGTCTACTAGGGGAATGAAATTCTCTATAACCCAAGAAAAAGAAGTAGTCGTGTTTAATACCAAACTCTTGGGCGAGTTTAACGCTAAGAACGTTGCCGCGGCCTTTATTGCTTTGACCGAAATGGGGATCAACAAAGATACTGCGCAGTCTTCGTTAGAAAACTTTACTGGGTTCAAAGGTAGGGTGGAACGGTTTTACATCCCAGAAAGCAAGAATCATATTGTAATAGACTATGCTCATACCAAAGATAGTTTAGACTCTTTGCTTAAATTGTGCTCCAAGATTTATCCGAACCAACCAATAGTGACAATTTTTGGATGTGGTGGAGACAAATCAAGGAAAAAGCGGCCGCAAATGGGAAAAATAGCTGAAAAATATTCTGACAGAGTGGTGTTAACGAACGACAACCCTCGGAGTGAAAACCCGGCGGACATAATCGCTGATATTTCTTCTGGCTTCAGTCAAGACAATTATAGTGTTGTGATGGACAGGGAAGAGGCGATTAAAACAACCCTATCAAGAGCAAGGGCATCTGTGATAGTCCTAGCTGGAAAAGGCCACGAGATGGCGATCGAGTTCAAAGATGGTTCTATTTATCATAATGATTATAATTCTTTGATGGAATGGTGTGTTCAAAATAATTTAAGACTAGTTAGTTTTACACATTCTAATTCTAAAAATGGGGATACAACGTGAAACTGACCAGAAGCGCGCTTATAAGACTTATCAAAGAGGAGACGGCTTCTCTATATTCTAATGGTTCCGAGGAAGAGACCATCTTCAAGGAGAGAGAGTTTTCCCACGAATTAACAAAAACAATACAAGAATTTGATCGACTGCTCAACATAGCAAATGGTTCGGTCAAAAATCCTACCGATATGGACACTATCGAAATACAGGTGGGTCAAATAAAAAACTGGAAAGATGTGTTAGTTAAATTTTTAATGGCTATAGGAGGTTAACACTAAATGAAACTAGAAAGAAATGCACTTAAAGCACTAATCAAAGAGTCCCTGCAGGACATAGTAAGAGAACAAGATGCACCGGCGGACCCTGGCGCACAGACTGCCCAACCACCGGGTGGAGACTATGAAGCTAGTGGTTCAGGCGCGTCAGTTGTCAACACCATGATGAAGAGACTAAAGGCGCAAAAGCCTATCATGGACATGCTACTACCGATGGCTGGAAAGCAGGAAGCCCTTGTTGCAGTTGCAGTTATTGCTAAGACACTTGGCGTCGAGATATCAGACCACGCGCCGAGACTAAAAACTTTGCAAAATAGTGTAAAAGACGTTAGCAAGTAAGGGCTCTTCTTATGAGTCCAGTGAGAGAAAATATTTGGTTTACTGGCTCCGGAGTAGAGACTACTTTTAGCGATTTAGTCAAAACACTGCGAGAGAATACCAGCCGAGGTACAAGAGTGTTTATCGGAACAGACTCTTTTATTTCTAAAAGAGAGATAAGGTTTGCCAGTGCCATCTGCCTTCACGGTGGAGGGGTTTCTCGTTATTTTTTCACACGCAATTTTGAAAAGTTGAGCAAGTTTAAAGTCCTAGTCTCTAGAATCACGGAAGAGGTTAGACGGACGGTGGAGATAGCTGACGTGCTTTATACGCAAGAAGATATTGATTCTAATCAAATTGAACTACATATCGATGTTTCTGCATTTGAGAGAAAGGCTAAAACATCCAAGTTTGCAGAAATGCTCGAAGGTTATGTCGAGGGCGCAGGATACACATGCAAAATTAAACCTAACGCATGGGCTAGTCAAACTATAGCAGACAGACATTCAAAATGACCGAAGTTAGCCTTTTTTCTTACGCACTATCTTGTGATGAGATGGTGCAGACCTGGATTGACGTCAATGAAAGATTTGGCCATGTCCTAGTGATCTACGAACCGTTGAAGCATTTAGAATACTTTAAACAGATAAACCTCCCATATGCCCCTGATGATATATACGCTGCCGAACTACTCGTTCTAGAATTTACCTGTCTGGATGACTGTCGAGAGGTGCTTTATCACATAGATCACACAAAAGGACCCTTTGCACAGATGTGGTCCTTAGGTAAATTACTTACCGACAACATTGAAATCAATCCATTAACCAAGTAACTCACTATTTATATATACTAGGAGGTACTTGATATGATTTTTATAGATTGGATACTTGATAAACTAAAAAACAACAACAATGATGATGATTATTCACCAATTCCCCTTTATATCGAGGCAGAGGATCCCTACTATGACGATATTGATGACGATATTGACGAAAAAGAAGAAAGCAGAGTTATTATCATTGACCTTTGAGAGAATAGGATGAAAATCAACAATACAAATTGGAATTCTTTGGTTTCCGAAGCTGAATTTGATGTCGAGGACTTACAGCCAAAAGAACAATTGCACCCTTCCTTCTGGCAGGGCTTGCAATTTGACGCTGTCGTTAGGTCAAAATTATTAAAAATATCTGAAGATCTGATAAAACAACTCGACATATATGATTTGACAGAAGATATCGTACTGACCGGGTCTATAGCTTCTCACAATTGGCACAGCCAGTCGGATATTGATCTTCATATAATACTAGATTTCGCAAAGATCGATGAAAATGTTGAATTAGTTCGAAGATTTTTAGATTTAAAGAGAATGAACTGGAATAGGGCCCACAATATTTTCATAAAGGGCCACGAAGTTGAAGTATATTTTCAAAATACCAGTGAAGAACACAAAAGTTTGGGACTTTTTTCCCTAAAAGATAATAAATGGATAAAAGAACCAGTACAGGAGTCACACTCAATTGACATCCCAGCCGTTGAAGTAAAAGCGTCGGCCATGGCCACCGAGATTGAAAAGATACCCGACCTAATTCGCGAAAAAGATTACTCAGAAGCTTATCACCTGTGTACAAGATTAAAAGAAAAGGTTAAAAAACTTAGACGTAGTGGCCTAGAAAAACATGGAGTGCATTCCGTTGAAAATTTAGCATTCAAATTGCTTAGAAATAGCGGCCACTTAACTCAACTCCACTCTTTAAAAGTATCCTCTTACGATAAAATGATGTCTAGCCCAGCAAGAGATAGTATATCGGTTTCTATCTCCGAGGGCTGGTCAGAATTCATTAAAAGTCTCAAGGAGGAGCGCTAAAATGCCATATATAAGAAAAGGTAAATGTGTGCATAAGAAGGGTGGCAAAAAAATAGGATGTTCTGATAGCGCGCCTAAGGCTAAAAAATACCTTAAAAAGCTTCAAATGGTAGAAGAAGAACAGGAGTTTGATATCAATACAGAAATTGAAAATTACTTAGCGGAAGCCGCTAGAGATGCTAAAGTTCTTCGAAATATAAACATAGACTATATTAAAAAAGAAGTCCCCATGGACCCGGAAGAAAAAATGAGGGACTACTTTGCGCGGATACAGCAAATGGAAAAGGACCCTGACTACGCTAACCCTGTCTTCCATCAAAAGTTGGTAACGTGGGTCGACTCGCTTCCTGATACCCACTTTCCCAATGAAGGTCGAAAAAGGTTTGCTAAATGGCTGGGAAACGCTATCAATTTTGAAGAAACAGAAGGGGACTATGCCCCAAGTCTAGTGCATTCTTTTTCGGATCTTACCAGATATACTAACGAAGTTCGATACATCGTCGACTATCTAAATGGCAGTGCGGACCTACCGCAAGATTTATGGAACTTAAAATTTAACCAGATGCTTGAACGTGCCCAGGACTGGCATAATAACCTTAACCAGCCCGAAAGGAAACTTGGGAGTTATGAAGGAAAGACCGTTGTCTATAAGTTCAACAATGGGTTCACCATAGTCGACGTTGATACACAAAATGACCTCGAAGTTGAAGGGGATATCATGGGCCACTGTGTTGGATCATATTGTGATAATGTCGCCGCGGGCGTCATGACCATATATTCTCTTAGGTCAAAAAATAACAAACCACATGCAACGATTGAAGTACTCAAAAATGGCCTCGTGCAGCAAATAAAAGGCAACGCAAACACAAAACCAAAAGAAAGATACAGGTTAATGATACGCCAATGGCTTGAAACTACCGATTTTAATTATAAAAACAGCCCAGACTATATCAATTTATTATCCAAGGATGAAGTAAAACACTCATTAATAAATGGCGATTTGTCTATGTCCATAGAACAAAACCTTCTTTTGAGCACCGCAGACTCCGAAATACTTAATATATTTTTAGATCAGATCACCAACCCAGAAAATAAGATTAATCTACCAGTTACGGGGATCATAAATCAAATCACGCGAAACCTTCATTTATCAGACGATCACAAAATGAGACTAATGAAGATCAACCTGCAATTACCTCAACCTGAATTAGGCAGAAGGGTGTCTGGTTTATTAGGCATACACAATAAAAACCCTGACGGTGCCTTGGCCAATAGGTTGTGGCAGGAGACTAGAGACACCCTAAAGGATGGTGTTCTTGATGAAAAATTATATTATATGGAAGCTATCATGACCATTCAAGATGTTGATCAAGAAATTAAAGAAGAAATTCTAGATCATATTACAGGTGATGATTACATTTCAAAGGCAACTGGCGTGGGTAAAGGCTTGATCAGTAATTTATCCCTCGCATACGGGGCCATTTTACAGCAATACCTTTTTAGCCGTGCACCTTCCAGTCTCCAAGTAAAGAAATTGTACCAAATACAGCAAAATAAAGAATTTCTAAAGTTATTAGGACAAACGGGGAGACTAAATGGATATATAGCCTCATCAAGAGCATTGAATGATGACATTGTAGCTCTAATCATACAAGACGTAAAAGATCACAAACCATGGCAACTGAACCAGAGGGATTGGATGGATATTATAGAAAACCCAAGAGTAGGAGACTCTATGAAAATTCAATTACTCAATATAGGCTGGGCGAGAAGTATAGCAAATATGATGAGGACGACAGAAGATGGTTTGAAGTGGTATATGACTGGTCGCTCGCTTTCGCGCCGATTTGTCGAAGGCTCAGCGGAGAAAAAATATAGCAAAAGGTTTGTCAAATACTTGATTGACGGTGGTTTCTTCGATCCGGAGTACGTAAACAAATGGGCGACGAAAATAGTAGTAAACACAGGAAAGAGGCCGCCGTTAGAAAGCACAACCGGTGCAGAAAAAGAAGAAATCTTGGCCGCGGCACGCAAAAGCGCGCTGACCGACTTTGAAATGGGCGTATTCGACGAAGATGTCCTTGAGTCGCAAGAACCTAAGACTGTCTCAACATCCGGTTTAATAGATGGTTTCAATCTTCTGTATGCCGATTATATATTAAAAGAAGATATTGAAGATTATTTTTCAAAAGGAGGAGAACAATGATTTCATTAATTGAGGGCCTTTTCGTGGGTTCTACTTTGGCCTTAGCAACATCAATATTTATTTTAAATAGAAGGATTCAAGATCTTAAAGAAAGTGTGATCTTGATTTCTAGAAACCCTACGCGCGCAAGGCGCGAAATCAAAAAGAAATATAAAGATTGATATTAGAAGATGGATATGAACCTCTTCTTGTTCAGGAGATAATGTCATCCTTTTTTGGAGTAGGATTGGTTACGGATAAATTCGAACCAGCTACAAAAGAAGAACAAGAGACATTCCTAGATTTACTAGAAGGTCGGAACGGAGAATTCTTGGCTCTAGATTTTCTAAATTCTTGGCTAATTGGTCGCGGCCAAGGTCGAATTCCGGATAAGTTGTTAAATTCTGTTAAAAAGTTTGGTAAAATTAATAACAAGAATAAAAAATCCAAGAAAAAACGCAAAAGAGAGGTATTATGATAGCGGATGTCATCGTTGACTTGCAATTTGGTGACTGTGGGAAGGGGAAAGTTGCAAACCATTTATGCAAAGAGGGCGACTACAGTCACATTATCAGATATAACGGTGGATGCAATGCTGGGCACACAATATATAATAATGGAAAAAAGTTTGTAACACATCATATCCCCTGTGGTGTGTTTCACGGAGTCAAATCCATTATTGGCCCAGGTTGTGTAATTCAACCTGATCTTTTCGCTAAAGAGATGGCCAACTTAAAAGATCAGGGGTATGATGTAGATTCACTGGTCAAAATTGCTGAAAATGCTCATATCATAACTGACTTTCACCTTGTCCAGGATTCTACCGATACAAAAATAGGTACAACCAAGCGGGGAAATGGGCCAGCATACAGGGACAAGTACGCCAGAAAGGGTATAAGGGCATCAGAAATCCCCTCCCTGGCTCCTTACCTTATCGATATGCATGATGAGTTGTACAAAAATAGAAACAAAGATTTAAAGATCCTATTCGAAGGCGCACAGGGATTCGGCTTGGACGTTGATTGGGGAGACTACCCCTTTGTGACATCTTCCCACTGCACATCCGGCGGCGCCGTCTTGAATGGTGTCTCGCCACGTAACATCAGAGACATATGGGGGGTGGCCAAGGTTTATGAAACTTATGTTGGCAAAAGGAGCCACGAAGGTGATGACCCCATTTTCCCTTTAATACGCAAGTTCGGCGAAGAGTACGGTGCCACAACAGGTAGAGACCGGCAAATAAACTGGATGAACTGGGATTTAATTGAAAGAGCTGTCAATATTAACGGTGTTAACAAGATTGTATTCAACAAAGTTGATATTTTGGACACCGTAAAGAGGTGGCCACTACTTCAAGACGGGATCTTGTATGAATTCGAATCAAGTGAAGACATGCAATTTTGGATCAAGCAAAACCTAGAAGACTCAGATATCGATCAAGTGTTCTTTTCCGGGAATAAAGATAGAATTTAAACTATTTAATTCATACTAGCGCGATAAGAAGTGCTTTTCGGAGTTATAATGACCATGCCAAACAACCCAAAGACTAAAAACAGAAAACTACATGAGAACTTCAAATCCTGGTTTACCGGGAAAGAAGAAGAGAAGACCGACACCAGTAATCCTCACAAGGCCGTGACCAAAGAGCAGCCCAGTCGTCCAGACCCTCGTGCTGCTTTAGAGCACTTCTTCCCAAATGCGGAAGAGGACGATAAAAAACTCTTTCTATTTTATGCCGAAGTTGTCAAGCTTCAGCGTGACTATATCCGGCCGGGACAAGGACACGTGTTTGTAAAATCTTTTGTAGAAGACATGGGGCCATTTATCACCACTGCGGGTTTTGACTACGCTACAATAAAGCACTTCGTCAAAGACTTGGCGAAGACGGGTGAGCGCGATTTTGCCAAGTGGGACGAAGAGGACAGGAAGGGCTTCCAGGCGTGGGCTGCAAAACACGTCCCGGGCCTTCGTCACCCCATTAGCGGAGTTGGAATCAAGGATGTTGATCCTACTAAGGTAAAATCAGCTGGTACAGGTGGAGTGGGTGGATTGGCAACCGTTCCGGATGCTGTCTCCGATAGCGCTGAAAGTGGGGGCGAAGCTGCTGCTGCAGGTAAAGGTGGCGAGAAAGGCAAACCTGCTTCCGGTAAATTCCCCGTCCCTATCTATAAGAAGCCAACTGGCAAAGAACAAAGCGCCGGCGCACAGACAACCGGCAGCCTCTCAAGTCAGATGATGAAGCAGTACTTGAAACATCCTGCTTTTGCTGCAGCGAACAGCGTTGTTGATCCGAAGACTGGTAGTAAGAAATTTTCGGATGAGCAATTCGCAAAGCGTGTGATAACTCAAATACTTAAGGATGTTGAGGCACAGTTTACAACTAATAATATAAGCATTCAAGAAAACAAGACAGAGTTCGTTAATTTATTAACGGCTATGCTGATGAATGAAGAGGTTGTCGCTGGTAATCGCCGCAAGGATAGTAAACAAGGATTGGAAATTACTGCTGGTGCCATGAAGAAGATTCGGAAAGTATATATTCCGATGGGGTATGACCTCAGACCGGGCTCTGTGACACCGCTTTTTCGTGATAATTTGCCAAACGTTAAGTTTGTACAATATTTTTACTCTACCCAAGGACCATCCGGGCAGCTTTATCTTGCAATAGCAAAGCAAAGCAAAGGCAAGAATGACAAAGTAAGAGCATACGACAATGAGCGCGAGGCTGCTGCCTATGCAGGAAAACCTATGCCTAGTAGGGCACAGGCAGACGCAATTGCCAACTTCACCACAGGTGCCCCGCCACAAGATCCTGAAGCACAAAAAAGTGCTACTAGCAATGTGAAAGAATATCGCCCTCACATTGCAGTATTGAAAGGTCGAGTTGGAAAGGCCTATAATGTCATTGCGCGGGAATTATATCAAGAAATGGTCAAGCAAGGTCTTGCTGGTCAAGGTATTGTGGATGCCGCTAATTCAACCGACGCCCGCTGGTTAGGGGCATATCGAATGTATGGTATTATTAAGAAGCTACTAAAGCAAATCTCGGCAGACGCTCCTGATGCAGTTCCCGACGACGTAAACAGAAAAAAACAGTTTGACGATCAGGCCCCGGGCCGCATAACTGCCTTAGTTAAGTTATTCAAAACTATGAGAAAACCTGCAAATTTTGTCAATGAAGAAAGTGAAATTCCTAAAGAGACAAATAGAACCGATGCCGAAGAACTCCATGCGCAGAATATCGCCGAATACAATCACCTTATAAATTGGATGCAGGATATCCTTGACCTTTTTGTGAGAAATGGCATTGATAATAGAGAAAAGGCTGCAAAATTAATTCGTGCAGGTGTAAAGGCTAGGGCCCCCGGGTCGAAGGGTGATGCGAAGGGTGATGCCAATTCAAGAAAAGACAATAGAGTTGCCCCACAGGTAAAGCAGAACGGCAGCATGGAAACGCCGGCGGAGGTTGTCGCAAGACTAGAAAAAGAGGTGAGTGCCGGCAAAGCCTCAGCAGAAGATCTTCAAGCTGCAAAACAAGTAATTAAGGCCGCTGCGGCGCAAGCGGGGTCTGCAGGTACAATGAATGTGCGCCAGTCTATTGGGCCTCGACTAAAGGGTGCAGGGGTTGATTTAAGCAGCCCGGAGGGTTCCGATTTACAAAAAAAGATGTTAAAACATCTTAAATGGTTCCTGTATACCAATATGGAAAAGTTAGGAATCTCTACAGAGAAAATTAAAGTAATTGCAGAAAACAAGAAATTACAGGGATTGATACTTTCTAAGTTTAAAGACAACCTACTCGAACGGGGTGTTTTCTCTAATGATTGAAAAATTAGCTAAAAGTTTATTTGGATTTTGCCACAATCAACTGACGTTCAAGAAGCCTCCAAGGCTTTTTTTGAAGACCGATGCACAGAATGCCAAGATACCATTTGGCAAAACGGCCTTCTATGACCCCAGCCATGCTGCGGTTACGGTATATATCGCAGGGAGACACACCAAAGATATTCTGAGGTCTTTAGCCCATGAACTCATCCATCATCACCAAAATGAACGCGGTGACTTGCAAAAGTGTATGGGGTCTAACTTGGGCCCGGGCTATGCTCAAAAAAACAAAGATCTAAGAGATATGGAAAAAGAAGCATACCTTAAAGGCAATATGCTATTTAGAGACTGGGAAGATTCATGTAAAGCAAAAATAAATATGGAGGAACATAAAATGAATATAAACCTAAAAGAACTTAAAAACTTGATTCAGGAATCAATACTGGAGTCATTAAGTAATAAAATTAACACCAATGAGGATGGGGTAGTCAAAGAAGAAGACGTATCTGTAGAGGGCGATACCCCATTAGAAGAGGAGACTGAGGCCGATATTAATGAAATGGGGATGTCTTATAAACGCGATGATGAAGAAGTCGAAGAGGCACCTGAAATTGCAGACGAAGAAGCTAGTATGGACTTATCCCAAATGACGGACGAAGATTTGGATATCCTCATGCAACAGTTGATGGATGAAAAGTCAACCCGGTCGGCTCAATGTGGTGAAGCCCCCGAAGAAGCCCCCGAAGAAGCGATGGAAATTGACAACCTGGCACCCGACGATACAATGGAAGAGACCAATGTTATGACTCCTGAAAGAGAGCAAACTCTTAAAGAGTACTACATGGGCTCCAAGCGCGCCAGGCTCTTCGAGCAACTAACAAAGAAGTGGACTAAGTAGATGGATTACGGGCAATTAAATGATCTAACAAAAAAGTTTCTAGTCTCGGAAGGCGGGACTAGCAACACCCCAGTTAGGGCTTATTTAATGGCCCTAAAAGAATCCCTCGGCAGAATGAAACCATCCACTACACGAGATAAGGGTAATCTAAGCTTGGCCATGGATCACCTCAAAGAAGTTAGAAGAGGTATCCGAAGACTTGAAGAAGACATAAAATTATTACAGGAACAAGTAAAAATTCTAGAAGAAAGTAAAGGCAGTGAAATTATAAATGAAAAATAAAGAAATCATCTTAGAAGGCGGCGCTGGCGGCCACATGAAACACCCCTTTGAACTTAACACTATCAGAACCGGTGGTGATCTAAAGGATTTTTTCTTTACTGCTGCAGAGTTTCTTCAAACTAAACCTGGCGCTACCAAGATAGATGGTACCAACGTTAGTTTTAAACTAGTTGGCCAAGATGGTGACCGAAGACAGTTCGCTATTGACCGGGGCAGCTTAAAAGAAATAGATGTAAATGGTGTAACGATAGACCGAGTCTCTGAGCGGTTTCCAACAACTAGTGATGGGACTGAGCATGGCATGGTTCGAATGTGTAGCATGACTTTGAGAATACTCAACTCTGCACTGGAGGACCTTCAGCCAGAACTTGAGTCCCTTGGTATGTGGAATAACCCGTCAGTTTACATTAATGCAGAATTTGTTGAAGGTACCACCAATGTTACCAAGTATGATTATAACTTTTTAGCTTTACATGTTGTGCAGCAATTCTATGAAAAGACAGCAAGAACCAAGACTGCCAAGGGCAAGCCTACCAACCAGCTACCTAGACCAGGTTTACGCCGACCTACAGTAACTGTTGTGGACGATGAAACGGGCGATGAACATGAAGAGGTTGATAAGAAAATCAAGTCAAAGATCCTCACCAAGGAGGATGGAATTGACCCGAAAGCGCTAGATCGGATGGTGAGAAAACTTAAGCCGTACGCTGAAAAATTTAATTTTAAAGTGTACTCACAGATCCCTACCCAAATTAAAGTAAACAACGATACCGGAAAAGTCACCCAGCTTGAAAAGAAAGTAAAAGAGGCCCTACAGTCAAAATTCTCTGTACGCACAGAGAACCAAGAAATGTCCAACACCCTTGAGCAGTGGCTGTCGATTATGGATTCCAAGAATGGACCAAATAGTATACCGAAGCTGTCGATGATTCCAACTCCCAGCGGGAAGACTATTTCACCGCTCAGTAAAGCATGTTATTTGCACATATCTTCAGAGTTTGGTCAAGGCCGGCCAGTTGAAGAGATGATCTTGGGTATCGGTGAAGGATCGGGGCCAGGCGAAAAAGATATTCTTCGCACCCCAGAAGATGTTGAAACTGATTTTAACAACGCTATCTTTGGGGCTGTCGTAACAGAGGTCACCCGAGTTCTAGGTAACGCCATCATGGATGGACTACAAACAGAAGATGGTGTTATGGGGGACATGTCTGGTCACGAAGGGATCGTTCTAAAGGATCCAAAGTTTGCCGGGGGCGGGTTCGTTAAGATAACGGGCCAGTTCATCGTCGACACAGCAATGGGTGGAGGTTTTGGCACTAAAACTGACGTCATTCATGAAGATGAACCTATGGCTAGTAGTGATTTAGATGCCTCACCAGAGGTCGAGAATGAGCCTGTAAGCCACGCTCCAAAGAGAAGGTTAGTGGTTTATCCCGGGAAGTTCAAACCGCCTCACAAGGGGCACCTAGGCCTTGTAGAGTCCCTTGCATCACATCTGCAACGGCCGCAAGATCGCGTACTGGTCTTGATATCACCTCTGAGTGTAAAAACACCAGATGGCCTCGAAATATCCGCCAAGGATTCCAAAAATATTTGGAAACTATATTTAAATAAAAAGAACCTATCGGACAGAGTAACGTTGCTTATATCTCCCATGAATTCTCCTGTACGCGCAGCATACGCGGTACTGGATAATGAAATCGATGGCTTCGAAACATCTGCCGGTGACTTGGTTATCCCCGGGGCCAGTAATAAGCCGGACTCATCTGGTAAGCCTGATTTCGAGAGATTTAATAGATTTCATGAATACCAACCAAACGTTGAAGGGGTCGTGGTGGGCAAAGCCGATGAGTGGGCAGTTGATCCAGTCGCTGACGACACTGGGATGGATTTGAGTGCCAGTGATTTCAGGGCTGCTATCGACAATGGTGAAGATGTGACTAGATGGTTACCGGACGAGGTCAGCACTGAAGAATTTTACGCTTCTCTCAAAACGCCCGGGACCACTCTACAGGAATCCCAACCAGAGGGTAGTTTCCAGAAAAAAATGAAGTCTCGTCTCCGCGGAGCACATGCGAGACTCTTGGATAAAGGAAAACAGTCAAATACCGATCCATTTAATCAAAAGCGCCCATCGAAGAGTAATGCTTTTGTCGCAATGGAAGATAAAGAGGAGCTTGGGGAAATGTCGGCTATGTCAGGCGCCTCCGGTGGCTCAATTGAAGGCGCCGCGGCGAAAAAAAATAATAAAACTAATTATAATACATGGAACAAACCAGGGACCAAAGCTATGAGTTATGAAGATTTCGCAGAAGAGATAAAGTTAAGAAAAACCATTAGAGAAAACCTAAAGCTAGTTAGAAAAAGAACAGTGGAAAGCAACAGACAATCTCTATTAGAAAAGATGAAGCTTCAAGATTTAATAAAGGAATTGTTAACCGAGGTAGCAGTAGAGGATACTGCTGCTGATCCGCATGAAAGTACCGGAATTAATAAACTTGAGCAGTTGCTGCGAAATATAATACCGACCATAGAAGAAGATTATATGGCCCTCACTACCGATGACTCACAACGGAGGTCATTTAGAGCCCACATACTGCATGCAATTAAGCACCTACTGGCTCCAACACAGGCTGTAGAAGGGGCTGAAAGCGAGAGTGAGGCCGGTCCATCAGACTTGCAAGAAAACGACCTGAACATCGATATTGACGCTCCTGATGAAGATAAATTTATCGATATCAAGAAAGATGAGAAACAGCAGGAGGATGAGAAGAACAAGGATCCCCGAGACGATTTCGGCATTGATGGAGAAGATGAAACAGGTAGAAATGCTGCTTACGAGTGTTTTCAAAAAATCGAAAAGCAAATTTTAAAGGCCTTCAAGCTACTGGGTAACGATAAAGATCGAGAACTCTTCTATGACTACTTAATAACAAACGTAAAGTTATATTTCGACCAGTTTGAAAAGGCCCTCCAGAAAGCACTGGGTGAACCAACTACAGATGAATATGAACAACAAAAATCAAATATAGCTCCGGACGTGCCTGGAGCTGAAGATCAAATAGGAGTAGCAGCACAATGAATCCAAGAAGAAGAAGAAATATTGCACGGGCAATAATCGCTGGGGTTGACCCAACCGCCTTGAGTACCAAGACACTTGAGAGTTTTTTACGGTCTGAAGGTGCCAATCTTAATGTAACAGAGGAAGAGATCTCTGAAGTTAAAGCTGATTTTGACCTTGTGGACGACACAGATACCACTACTGACGTCGTTGTCACAGAAACCACCACTACGGACATCTGCGATACGCCCGAAGACATCGCTCCTACTATTCTTACAGATAAGATTACAGAGACAACAAGAGCAGCTGCAAACAAAAACAGCGTGGCCACAAAAACTACAAAAAAAACTACAAAAAAAACTACAAAAAAGACCCCAAATGCGTTGAAGAGTAAGCTTTCTTTGAGTAGCACTCGAACGCAACTTGCGACTGCTGCTGAAAAGTTGGGAATAGAAGTTAAATCTTCTATGAGTAAACGCAAAATTTTAGATGCAATTGAGAAATTAGTTTAGTTTAATTGCTTTAGTAGGTTATCGTGACTAAGTAATAGTTAGAAGTGTTAATGTTTTGTTAACGATAGTAGAATTTTTTTATTAAAAATCACGTAAGTTATAGTAAATAATATTCTCGCCCTCATATAGGGGACCCATAGATTTAACTTAAAAATGGAGGAATTAAATCATGCCAAGTCCGAGAAAAAGAAGATTAAAAAGAGCCATAGCGGGAGCTATCGGTGCTGACGATTTGTCCACAGTACAAAAAGCTGATGCGCATTTCATTGAACAATTAGTTATGATGCACCAGTATGCCGAAGGGAAAAGTGGTGCACCATTTGTTCATGGAGGTGCTATCAAGAGTATCGCCCCAGTTTCGGGTCTGATTTCTGATCTAAGTGACCTATCAATGAACGCTACAGCCAAGGTGATGTATGATGCCAACCCTGGCGCCGGAGAGTTTATCCAATTTACCGATGGCGAAGGCCTTACAGAGATGTTCGTGTTTTTAGCAGCCGGCGGTGGCGCCAATGGTTCTGAGATCTTAACCGCCGAAGGAAAAAGCCATTCTCCCAAAAGATACAAGCTAGATATCGGAGGAAATGGGGACGCCACAATCACAGCCCTCGCAGTTGAATTAGTGAAGAGGCTTAAGATTAGTGCATCTTACCAAGGTGGTGCTGGCAATCACGCCGGCGAGCTTGACCTGATGCAAGAAATTGCAGGAACGGTCGGCAACACTAGTATTGTAGACGGCAACCTCGTAGGCAATGTTGGTACTGGTGCTATTGAAGATAATGCCGCTGACTTCTTAGATGATGCCGGTGGAAACCCTGGTGTCAAAACCCATGCTGCCTTTGGCGGTGGGTGCAGTGTCATGGATGCAACTTGCAAGCACTATTATGCAAATAGTAGTACAGGCGGTAACCTCACTGCAGCGCATGGTTGCCTCTGGTTGCAGAATCCCATGTTTACTGCTAGTGCCTTGGCGGATGATGATGCCAAGCTACCAGGTATTGGTACCTTGGGTAATGTCACCATAGACCCTGCCGGCACGGCAAACGGAGACAGGATCCATGTCAAAGCTGTTGCGTCCGGAGTCAGCCTTCAGGCAGATCTAGTAGCTGCGGCCAAGACAACCATCAATGCTGCAGTTCATGCGAACATGGTTGCTAGTTTAGCGCAAGGCGGAGGTAACGTAGCTTTAGGTCAGGTTGTTGTTGCGCATAATGAAACCGTTGTGATGAACACTGGTCAAGCGTCTGTAGCGAATACAGCTGACTTTTTGCCGCATACGGCATTGGGATGTGTTATTCATTGGAGACTTGAAGATCTCACACCGTAAATAGAATAAAAAAGTTAATATTATTAACCTTTTAAGACCGGCCCCTAAAAAGGCCGGTCTTTTTTCTTTACTTTCACTTTAAAATATGTTATTTTAGTTGAGGTGGTTGGGTTCGGAGGCAAGAAAGAGAAAAGTTAAATGATAAATTCTGAAAAGTTAGTCAAAAGACTTCGTGGAAGAAATTACAATCAAAGCTTCCTTCGTAAGATGAAAAAAGAAGGTAAAGTTACAAAGGAATTAGAAAATCTAATAGATGTTCTACCTCTAGAGGACTTGATAGCTTTAAAGCTAGAGATAGCTTCTAAAAAGCTGAATGGAAAGTTCTTTGGATTCCCGCTTTTGCAAATATCGAAACAATTGGTAAAAGAAGCTCTGATTAAATTTGCCCTTTCGGCCACTAGTTCACATAAGTCGGCCGCTTTTGTTTTAGGGATATCCCTATCTGAACTTAAGCGGTATATACGAAAATACGAAATAAATAAATCCATGGATTCCTAGACTCATGAGTCTAGTGCTGACTACTTATAAAGGAACTAGACTTATAATTAATTAAT
>Ga0115011_10001536_pt1 | contig 16603 bp, 12 predicted proteins | sample TroAtlMetagenome_2_FD_88705 | JGI IMG/M metagenome (GOLD analysis project Ga0115011, IMG submission 88705) | Marine eukaryotic phytoplankton communities from Atlantic Ocean - Tropical Atlantic ANT8 Metagenome | ecosystem: Environmental > Aquatic > Marine > Oceanic | place: Tropical Atlantic...
CAAACTTAATTCTTCACCGGTAAGAAAAGTGTCTCCACTATCATGCCCTCCGATACGACGCACCTTAGGATGGGAAAGTCCTACCAAGACCGTGACCTGATCCCGGAAAGGCTCCAATGCCTCAAGTGATTTATTAAAAGTAAAATTCTTCCCTGAACCTTTAGGGAACCAATTACACTGACCATATTCCCCGTCCTGTTTTGGTAAACTCACCCCATATGGAAAATAGATAGAACAGAATCTCTTCGGCGGGGATTTAATTTCAGTTCCCATCAAGGATTCCATCCATGGCACGGCAAGCGAAATACCTGCTGCCTTAAGCATAGTTCTGCGATTCATCTGAAATGCCTTTTCCCTCATATTGTAAAGCTCGTCACTGTCATTGGAGAATACATTAATATAGCTCTTATCGCGATAAAAAAGGTCGGCTCGTGACAATGTTTTTCATTAAACTTGGTAGGCGATAGTTATTTGTTGCAAAGTCTCCACTAAGTTTCTCAATTAAGAGTTCGTCCTCCAGGCTCAAAGAACGCCCGAGGGCGTAAGTCAGTAATTTTGACACCAATGCCTTTGCAAATTGATCACGTCTTCCATTGAGTAAATGCTTCTGCAGATCAATCAATCCTGATATCTCATGACTTCCCGGCAGGACAGTTTTAGCAGAAACGCGTTTTTTCCGACGCGCCGTCTTTTCCCTAAAGAGTCCAATAGCATCATATTCCTCAAGAGCAATGCCCCACGGATCAATGCCCCGATGACAGTCCGCACAGGCCTCCTTCTTTCGATGAATGGCGAGTTGTTCCGTAATCGAAAGCTTCTCAAAATTAGGCACACTTTTTTCAACACCTGGAACATCAGGTGGAGGCGGATTGGGCGGGTCATGCAAAAGTCGTTCCCTTATCCAAACTGCACGCTTAATTGGGTGAGAATCTGCTCCATCTGATCCGGCCAAGAGAGTCGAAGCATGGCCAAGCACTCCACCTGGCCTGCTTGTTCCTTTGAGAGAAACCCTTTCAAATCGTTGGGATTTGGGTCCCTCCAAGCCATAATGCTTGGCCAAAGAAGCATTTAGCATAGTGAATTCTGCATCAATGAATTGCAACGCAGATGCGTTACTGCGCAGAATCTCCCGAAAGAAAGCTTGAGTCTCACCCACCATGTCTGGCTTCAACTTGTTATCGAAACCCTTATAGTATTGTGGATTTATAGCAACACGATCGACCCCCTCAAGGTCGAGCCATTGCATGCTAAACTGTTCAGCGAAGCGATCGGCCTTTGAGTCAGCCAACATCCTATCAAATTGTTTCCGCAACACGGAAGGCTCTAATAGTCGACCAGAGTCGGCCAATTCAAAGAGTTCCTCATCCGGCATTGAACTCCAGAGGAAGTAGGATAGGCGAGCAGCCAACTCATGAGCATTTAGTTTTCTCGATTTATCAGAATTGAATGGCTCACTGAGGTAAAGGAAGTTGGAGGACGCCAAGGTCGCGGAAAGGGTTTCCTTGAGGGCCAAAATAGGAGAATCCCCCTGCTGCAGCATTTTCTGGTAGTGAGCCATCCATTTTTTTATTTCTTTCCCGTTAACTGGTCGGCGCCATGCCCGCCGAAGAAAACGGCTCAATAAGTTTTCGACTACCTTCGGATCGGACACGTCCTCTCCTTCATGAATGATTCTCCGATGCAATGCGGGAGGCCAGGACGGGTAGTCATTGCGAACGAACTCGACGGATTCAATGATGATGCGAGGAAAATCAGGATCCTCAGGGAAGACCTTAACTTTTCTTTTCCTGATCTTTCCTTTCTTGTCTTTCTCCTCAATTACCTTGTTAATGGCTTGGGTAGGAGACTCGCCATCGTCGAGGACATTTTGCAAGGTGATGATCCCATTGAGCTTGGCACTTGGCACATGAGCTTCGGGGAGCGGAAAAAATTCGGGTCGGCCCGAGATTTCATAATACTCAGGATTGTTCGAAGTGATCGCAACTTCCCCGGCTCTTTCCATTATGTTAAGGGTCAACCCTGAAACGAAATATCCATATTGGGCAAAAAGGATCGGAGCAGGCTGCCCAGGTTTGCGATCTGTGTAGGCCTTTACCCTAATACTAAATTTTCCTGTGCGCGGAAGATCCTTGAAGGACCCGTGCCAAAAATTCACCCGTCCCAGTCGTTCAGAAGAGTTTCCGGTGAAACGCCTACTATTAGGACCTCGGATTGGTCCCTTGTTTCTATCAACGACTGTAACTCTTTTTTTTTCCTGTTCTCCTGCCACGAGCACAAACTTAAAGGCCTGCCGAGCAATCTTTATATAATTCTCAATCTGAAGGGCAGTCATAGTCAGGGAAGCCCCGTTGTTTTTGAATCCCTCCGAGGATCGGCCGTCAGAAGGAAAGCCCCCACTGTAATCCATCTCTAGCCCGAGTAGATCCATCATTGTGTATTGATATTCCGTCCGGTTAAGACGACGCATCACCACTTGTTCTCCAGTGCCTCGGCGCGCCTTGGCGGCCTTTTGCAACTCTCCTGTTAACCAATCTACAAGTTTACGGCGTTCGTCTGGAGAGAGTTGCGGCTCACCCTCAGGCGGCATCTCTCCAAGATTGATATTATTAAGCGCATCGTGCCACCGCTCCGCCGAGGCACCCTCAACAATATTCGGGTCAAGCGTGTCCAACCTAAGGTCACCTTTCTGCTTTTTCTGTCCATGACATCCGAAGCAATGACTTTGTAATAGGGGCTTCACCTCTTCCTGAAAAACATCTCTACCCTTTGCCACGGATGGAAGGAAGAGTATAAGAGCGGCAAACTGAAACAATCTCATGGAGAAATAGCACTAAATATTAAATGCAATATGGTTTTATGATAATGTAAATATCACACCATTGCATCTAACTTCTCCGCAAAGGCCTTCATCCACTGAGAACAGCTCTTTCCGCAATTAAGATTACCTGAAATGACTAACGGCTGTTCCATGTATACAACAACTGCGAATTTAGCATCAAGTTTGTACCTAGGCATGTTTGTTGCTTCGTTGTCTCGTATAACATAAGCAACCGCAAGAATCTCTATACAAACAAATCTAGTTGAAAAATTATAGCCTCTTAAGAAACAAGTCTTTGAATTCGACAACCATTCCCTTGTCGTGCAACTGCAAACCAATGAATCCGCTCTCCAAGCCACCTTCGCTTATATTATCAGTGAATTCGGATGATAACTTATCATTGATCCATAACTGGAAAAAATTGCCCTTGGCAACGATGCGGCAATCATTCCAGTCACGTTTTTTTATTTCCTTAATGTTGATAGCATCCTTTATAGGGGTGTGCTTACCGTTCCCTTTAGCATCAATGACTAAGCTGGTCCCACGTTGACATGGAAACTCCTTCCTCGTACCGGATCCAAAATGAAAGTCCCAAGCCCCCAGAACGCCTGGCCCTATTCCAACATGACCAAGATCGGCATGATAGCCTTCAAATGGACGTTTCCCTGTCTTGTCAATTCTTGTACGCACTTCAACACCGGTATTCCCCTTGGTGACCATTTTATAGCGGAACTTTAGTTCAAAACTCTTAAGACTTTCGTCTCCTGAATATACCAAATAAACTAACCGGTTTTCTTCTCCCTCGCCACGAATGACTCCGTCCTTGACTGACCATGGCTCATAACTAGTCTCTGGTGCTTTTCTCCAACCTTTGAGAGTCTTGCCATCAAAAATAGAAATAAACCCCTTCCCCTCATCAGCGCTCAATAATGAATAAGAGCAAAAGAAGATAACCAAGAAAGGAAATCGAATACCAAACATTAAATTGTTCTTCATGAGTAATATCATGACAACCCTTACCAACTAGAGTCAAGGTTCCATCTCATGAACGCGATAAAAACGCCTAGAAGAATTCACCGGCACCTGTGTATCAGTAAAGGTCGTAAGATCGCCTTCGGAAATCACATTGTCATCCAACTCTTCCCACAGCTTAAGATCCTCTGACACTTCAATCGCATAAACCTTATTCACTCTTGAATCCCATTCAATGCTCACACTAGACTCCTCTGCATCAATCCTCAGAGAATTAATCTGAAGCGGAAGGGCCTGTCCTGCCGCAAGGACCACAATCCCAGAAATCCCCGCATGATGACCTGGACGAGTTTGGTCGACAAATACCTGGAGAGTTCCATTTGCATCAACTTCAGCGCCGAAGGTCACTAATTGAGCATCAAAGTTATTCGGTTCTGTTCCAGCATCGAATGTTATAATCTGAACAGATCCTTGAGTCACAGTATCAATGACAGACAAAGAAAAGACACCTCCCCAATTATTGACAGAGCTTGCTGCATCACTCGTTATCATTTGCACTAACACAGGAAGACCAGCAGGAAGATTAGTGAATGTAATAGTTCCATCAGTTTCGGCGTTGTAATAATTTATTGAGTTGGCAACTGCCGCAAGAACATCAGCATCTTCACCGCTAAGTGAGCCTAACGTATTTGCAGTTCGAGTGTCTCCAGCAACGGTTCCTTGAATTGAAAATCCATTCGATAAAAGCACTTCATCTCCCCAAAAAACATCTTCAAATTCAATACCATTGACCGAACCCCCAATGCCAGGGGGCTGTCCAGAAAAAATCATATTAGCTGCCGCAAGAACATCAAGCCCGCCAGGATTTAACTGTGACGTATTAGTAAGCTGACTATGAAAAGTATCTGGAACATCCCCAGAATTTGATGGATTAGATCCAATTAATACCTCATCCACATCACTGAACCCATCACCATCGCTGTCCTTGCGGTTTGGATCACTTTTAAAACCTTGCGGATTGTTACCAAAAACTTCAGCACTGTCCGTGAGCCCATCAGCATCCGTATCTGCAATTAATGGAGACGACCCTGCATCATTGACACTAACAAAGATACCAGTTCCCGTTTCGACTCGATCATTTAAACCGTCATCATCAGAATCTGCAGCCGTGGGATCGGTAGGCGGACGAAACTCTGATCCATTCACTTCATCAGCATCAGAAATGCCATCTTTATCAGTATCATCCGACAAAGGATCAATCTTAGGATACCTATCAAGACTGAGCTGAAATTCTGAGTAGTCTGACAATGAGTCATTATCAGCATCGGAAACACCGTCTCCATTTAAAGCATTGAGGCTGTCCGGATCGGCATGCACCAGTTCCCACTCATCCCATAACCTATCATTATCAAAATCACGATGAACAATCAACTCTATCACCCCTTCAAAAAATCGATCCTCATCTTCAACGTCAGTTGATCGTACTCTGATAGAATACATCATCTTGTCTTTGGAAATAGAAAAATCGTAGCCACTACTTCGAAGCTCTTTCTGATCTATTCTAAATTTATTATTGTCCCTGTCTCCCGCCCCTGAAACCATTTCGTAAGAATATGTAGCCTCCTTATTTTGGTCCTCTGTGACCAGTATCCCAATAAGATCACCTGCAACAATACTGCCAGCAAAGTCTACCGTCTCGGAACTGACCCCAACAATGTTAGGATCCATCAAATAAACCATCACTGCGGCAATCCCGGCATGCTGACCTCCTCTGGTCTGGTCTATGCCAATCTGTAGCGTCCCATTAGAATCACTTGACGCTTCAAAGGTAACTATCTGAGCGTCTAAATTGTCCGGTTCGGTACCCGCCTCAAAGTCACCAAGCATGAGTATTTGCTGGGTTTCCGTATCAAATACAGACATAGAAAAAGAACCTCCCCAATTATTGAAAGAACTGGCAGCATCACTCGTTATCATCTGCACTAAAACAAGTGACTCTGGAGAAATGCCAGTAATAGTAACAGTCCCATCAGTATTAACACTATAGTAGTTTATCGAATTGGTAATTGATGCAAGGACATCAGCATCTTCTCCTTCCAATGATCCTAAGACGTTTGCCGCGCGAATACCACCCGCTACAGAACCCTCAATTTTAACATCGTTTGGAAAATTGGTCTCAACCCCCCATATTACATCCTCGAACTCAACTCCGCTCACTGATCCCACCATGCTAGGTGACTGTCCATCAAACATCATATTTGCTGCAAGAATAACTGGAAGCTGATCTGGATTTATCTGTGAAGTGTTCGATAGACGCTCTGCCATGAACTGAGCTTTAGCCTCATGGTTTAACGCCATCATTATCAAAACAATAGAAACAATCACACGTAAAATAATCAATTGATTGAAAGCCCTCATTTGATCAAGTTTTCTACAAAAAATAGGTTGTAACAAGTTCAAAACAAACAAGTAATGAACTGACAGCTATTCGTGCACCGAAGCAGGGAAATCAGCTTCGAAATTAATTCATTAGTGGCGCTGTTTCTTTTTCCAGCGGTAAAATTTCCTCCAATGTTCCCAGTTATTCCATACCACTATCAAAAGCATGATACTTACTACCCATATTACTACAGCCACAAACCCATTTTCCAAGTTTAACCCTGAACTTATCTTTCCGCTCAAGGCAGCAAAGGCCAATGCATTTAAAGAAAAAACTAAACCCAACACAACAATTGTAAGAGGCACTGGGGCCGTTGGCTTCCATGTGCTGGAGCCACATTCATTGCAAGTGTACATTGAACTGCTTTCACTTTCCAAATGATAGTCTGTGTGACTTTCACAGACAGGGCACCAGGGCTTTCTGGAATCTGAACCATTAACTCTCATTCTAGACTATGACTTTATGAATCACTTCACCTGCCACGTCAGTCAGACGAAAGTCCCTACCACTGAACCTATAAGTGAGCTTCTCATGATCCATCCCCATTAAATGTAAAATCGTTGCATGAACGTCATGAATAGATGTTCGGTCAATGGCAGCATGGTAACCGACTTCATCCGTTTCTCCATAACTTGTTCCACCTTTGATTCCTCCTCCGGCCATCCACATCGTAAATCCAAAGGGGTGATGATCTCTCCCACTTCCTCCTTGCTTATGCGGGGTACGCCCGAACTCACCTCCCCAAACAACCAAAGTCTCATCAAGTAAACCACGCTGATCTAAGTCCTGAATTAACCCAGCCATGGGCTGATCAGTGGCAGCGCAGTGCTTATTATGATTACCAGTAATATTCCCATGTGCATCCCAATTATTATCTCCATGACCTCCGCCTGAATAGAGTTGAACGAACCTGACGCCCCTTTCCACTAACCGTCTAGCCATTAGGCACTGCGTTCCAAAATATTCACCCGGATTTCCTTTTTCTATTCCGTAAAGTTTTTTGGTGGCGTCAGTTTCGCCATTCAAATCGAGGGAACCTGGAGCCGCTGCCTGCATCCGGTAGGCAAGTTCGAAGGACTGTATGCGAGCCTCTAGTGCCGATTCAGCGGGATGACTTCTTTGATGGGTTCTGTTCATCTTACCAGCAAAATCCAACAGCTCACGCTGCTGCACCTCTCCTACCTGATCGGGCCTGTTCAGATTCAGAATCGGCGTACCCTTGGAGCGTACAGGCGTGCCCTGATAAGCTCCCGGAAGAAAACCCGCCCCCCAATTTGGAGCTCCGCCAATGGGTCCTCCACGATAGTCATACATAACAACAAAACCAGGCAAGTCCTGATTCTCAGTACCCAACCCGTAGTTAACCCAGGAACCTAGACTAGGGTATCCGGTCCGAATCATTCCTGTATTCACTTCAAACAATGCAGGAGCATGGCTGATAGAATGCCCATAAAAACCACGCAGCATAGCAGTATGATCAATAACTCGCGACAAATGCGGGTACCGGTCGGACACCCAATGCCCACTCTGACCATATTGCTGAAACTTATATGGGGACGGGAATAATCCACCACTGCTCCGAGACCCTTTAGTGTCCACATGATCCCCAACACTCTTCCCTGCATACTTTTCCAGAGCCGGCTTATAATCAAAAAGGTCCACATGACTAGGGCCTCCATACATGAAAAGAAAAATCACATTCTTTGCACGCGCCGCAAAATGGGACTTCTTTGAAGCTAATGGAGAACTTACCTTTGCTGGAGAAGCTAGAAGCCCCTGCTCGGAAAGCATTGTAGTAAGCGCTAATGAGCCAAATCCACAACCGGCCTGGGAAAGCAGGTCGCGCCTTGAAAGCATGGATGGATTCACTCTCTTATCAGTCAACATAGCTAAATTCATTCAAAGTAAAAAGTATATGGCAAAGGTTTTCAATGCTCTGGCCTTCCTTAGATAGCAATTCAGAACTTAGCTTAAGCTCTTCTTCCGTTGGCGCTCTGGAAAGTGCTGACCAATATGCCTCTTCAATGACTGAACGTTTATCAGAAGCGTCAACTGACTCTTTTATTCGTGCCGCAAAGTGATCCGCTTGTCCGCGGACAAATTTATTATTTAAAAGCATCAGTGCTTGAGTCGGAACCGTGGTCAGTTCGCGCACGCCCCGGCTCTGCATTGAATCAGGCACATCAAAAACCTCAAAGAATGGAACTCTCATCGACCGACGCATAAAAACATAAATACTGCGCCGCCACGTGGCAGGACCATCCTTAACATTCACTGGCCACTTGTTTGTGGAGCCAGTATTAATCGCATCCTTCGAGACCCAAGGCTTGATGCTGGGCCCGTACATTTTCCGGTTCAAAGTTCCGGCACTACTCATGATAGAATCCCTAATGATCTCACCCTCCATTCGTCTAGGCTTCATTCGCCACAAGAGTTTATTTTCAGGGTCAATGGCATGCCTTTTCTCATCCCATTGAGTCCCTTGCCGATAAACTGCACTCGACATTATTAATCGATGCATACCTTTCAGATTCCACCCCCTCCGAATCAATTCACCCGCGAGCCACTCCAACAATTCAGGATGGCTCGGCTTTTCACCTACGCTCCCGAAATTATCACTGGTCTTTACTATCCCTTCACCAAAGTGGTGTTGCCAAAGACGATTCACTATGACTCTGGCCAAAAGAGAGCCAGCACCATTTCCAGTGTCCGTCAGCCAATGAGCAAGGCCCGCTCTTCCATCACCGCTCTTCTTTTCACTTAGATTGATCCAAGGCTCGACATTCCCATCTCCTGCACTCAATGCGGCTAAGACCCCAAAACCCAAGTCCCCTTCTTTCTGTTCAACGTCCCCACGTTTTAAGAGTGGGTTCTTCCGTTTGTTCCCTCCGTTCCATGTCAGTGCCTTGACGTTTGATCGCGAGTCTCCAGCCGCGATATTACGATGGCCGGGCTTCCCAGGAAGAAAAAATCCAACGAGCCTATAATAATCCTTCTGTGAAATTGGATCATACTTATGATCATGACAGCGAGCGCACCCAATGGTCAGTCCAAGGAAAGCTGCTCCAGTAGCAGAAACAATATCATCCATTTTATCATAGGTAGCTTTTTCCCTATCCACACCGTCAACATTAGTCACTGTTGACCCCGCAGTAAGAAAACCAGTCAGAGACACGGCCAATGGATCATCAGATTTCATCACGTCCCCGGCGACTTGCCACCTAACGAACTGATCAAATGGCATATCTTGGTTGAGTGCACGGATCACAGCGTCTCGATAGGTCCAGGCACTGGGCCTCTCATTGTCACTCTCATAACCATGACTCTCTCCGAACCGGGCCACGTCCAGCCAATGACGGCCCCAACGCTCGCCATAATGGGGACTGGCTAGCAACCGGTCAATGAGCTTTGAATAGGCGTCTGGTGACTCATCGAAAATGAATGCCTCCACTTCTTCTCGGGTCGGCGCAAGACCTATAAGATCATAACTGGCACGCCGTATGAGCTTGGTTAATTCCACTTTGTCATTCGGACGAACCCCTTTTGATTGGGCCCTACTAAGTACGAACTTGTCTATAGCATTAATGGACCAATCATCATTCTCCTGGACTGGAGGTTCAGTGTGCCTGATTGGGCCGTAGGACCAGAACTTAGAATCTTTTTCCGAAGAGAAGCTTTTATTTGAAGCCGTCACTGTAAGAAGCAAAAGACAAAGGAATATCTTTGTGACTTTTACTCTCACTGGAAAGCAACTACCAAACACTAGCATTCATACTAAAATTATATAGATTTAGTAATCGGTAAAGTAGCTTTACCCATAAATTATTTTTTTAAAAAAATAATTTATACCTGCTTTTACTCCTCCGGAACCATACCGGATATAATTTTGCGGAATCCTTCAATCCCAATTTTGTATGCACCTAACTGCTCCTCAGTAAATATCGGCCTCATACTTTCAACCCTACTATCTAACGCATCATCAATGACTCCAATAAATTCCTCCCTAGTAGAGTTCTCGTTTAGCATTGTCCCCGGCTTTTCTTTAGCATTAATCTCAATGAGTACATCCCAGGCCTCTCTCATTTGCTCCTCAGTAATACCAGGAATATCCTCAATACCATCAAGATCTCCTTTGGTCTTTTTTTCAATTCTTTCAACTTCACGTTCCTCTGCATAAGCCTCGTACTCCTCTAACTGCTCCCCTGAAAGAAGCTCCCTCATTTCCTCGTCTATCTTCGAATAATCCTCTTCGTCCGATGCAATCATATCCGCAACGGTCGCCTTTCCTGTCAGTAATCTCAGCCCAGCCGCCGAGTTCCGGGCCGCCTTATCATTAAGGAGTCCTTCCAATTTCTCTTTCTGTGCAGGGCTCAATTTTAGCCTACTCGCAAGTTCATCAGTTTCTTTCTGGGCTTCTGCCTTATCTTTAGCATCACCAAGTGCCTTAAGTGCCTCCCATGCCGCGTTTGACTCATCATCCTCTTTATCTTTATTGTCACCCTCAGAATCTTTTGAATTTTTTGAAGAAGACGAGCCTTTATCTGACCTGGTATCAACGAGTGAAAGCTTAGGCGATTTATTCGAATTATTCTTTTTATCTGAAACTGCCTGCAGTTCCTGATTCACTGGAGCTTTGACCACTCCCTTCGATCCGTCATCTTTAAAAACGTATTGAGCAAAAAGAATTGCAACGACCCCAGCAAGAATGCCTATAACAAAACCGAAGATTAGTTTGGAGGGAGGATTATCATTCATAACGGTAAACAATATAACTAAGATTCATTCTTAGGAAAAGTATATTATTCATACTCGATTCAAGGTAATAGAAATTGACGCAGGCCAGAGAGATTATCAGCATTAATAATATCCACACCCGCTTCATTAAGTTCACGCCACATGGGCACTGTGTCTGGCGTCGCCCAGAACCTGATTCTCCTTCCGCCCTGATGAACTTTCTTAACAATGGCCTGCAGTTTGGACCTCTCCTCTTTGGAAAATTCTCCTTCTCCCCTCCATTTAAAATGACTCCCCCACCGGTCACTAATGAGCGGCATTAAATTTGGAGGCACCGAACTTTCAATGTCTGAGAGCCGGCCGTCAATTCCAGCGCAGCGCGAAACGTCAGCCGCAATCATGTCCTTTGCCCTGTTTCCGCTAATGACTGCATTGACGGCTCTTTTAATCCACTTACCATTATCTAATCCGCTCAAGATATCTGAATATTTTGCCAGCAAAGTACGGAGCCGCGAATAGGTCTCTGGACCGTCCGATTTCACATCAATGAGAAGAGTAATAGGCGGTCCCCCCTCATAGACCCGGCCCCTGTTCTTTCTAATGCGCTCACGCAAAGGATTAAGATACAGATTCTGCATCGTTTTCCCAGGCCTAAGAGCTTTCTTGTCATGGCCCACCAAAAACTTTCCCTCAACTAAAAAAATATCCACTTCGATACTGCAAAAACCATTATCAAGGGCATCAAAAAGAGGCCGCTCCTGCTCATAGTCATTATGAGCGTGACCTTGCCTGATCGGTGTAACCTCTTCCGCAAAACATAGCTGAGCCGTCAGGCTCAATACAATCCAAAAGATTAATCTGGTCACCATGATAGTTTACCCGGAAGGTACTCGTTGATTAAATCATCGTAAAACGGTTTCAACTCTTCCACATCGACCCTCTCTTCACTCTTCGTGTATAAATCATAGGGGTTGAAAGCACGGACCCATTCAAACATCTGACGGTCATGATCATTCATGAGCTCATTATATTCACCTTCACGATGGGCCGGGTAAAAAGAATGGTACCTGATCATGTAAAGAGCAGGCTCGGGAAGGTGATCCTTCATGACATGGTATAAGTATTCATCATGTCCCCAGGACATAGTCACATTATCTAGACCACAGCCTTCCTCATAAATGCCAAGGCGAGTCGAATACTCAGCAACGTTAGTGTCAGGATTGTCCTGGAATAATTCATGGAAAACAATCTTATCAGAGAAACGGCACCCTAGAGGGAATGTATCACCCACTACTGCCCACTGCTCCTCCCCGAAAAGACACAAAATCTTCCCAAGGTCATGGATTAGTCCTGTCAAAATAAACCATCTAGGATGTCCGTCATGGCGAATCGCTTCGGCCGTTTGTAATAAATGTTCGATCTGAGGCAAATGAATGTCAGGATCACTGTCATCGATCAACTGATCAAGAAACTCAAGGCCTTCCCATATCGTCATACTCCGTTGATTTAATTTCAGATACTGGTCCTTCTTCTGCTTTGCGAATTCGAGTGTCTGATATCGATGATTGAGCCGATAAAACTCTCGGACCTCAGGCCTCGTATTTGACTCATAATCACGAAAGGTCCCGTCGTCACTGACGCTGCAATCATTCTGCTCCTCCGGATACCTCTTCAATAGATCCTCCTCCCATGCCTCGAGCCCGGCATGAGCACTCATAGGTTTAGAAGTTGATTCAGGAAAATTCATGGAGACTCAATAAAATAGATTGCTAGCTAATAATAATTAAAAGTCATATTGAAATAAAACCAACTCATTAATGATCAGTAATGTTGACATTCAGTCAAATCGTTGAAATAAAAGGGGCCCATCTTTATAACCCCTAGATCTTATGGCTCATAAAAAAGCAATCGTACTCTTATCGTTGATATTTTCACTCCCTGCATCTGCTGACACAGTAGGACACTGGCGCTTTGATGCTGACGGCGCGGAAATTAACTCCCCAATCACTGCCGCAGAAAATATTTCCAATGCAGGGACCCATGACGCAGAACTTCTTGCAGGTAATCCGGTCTATTCGAGTGACGTCCCTTCGAAGCAAATCTATGATCCAATAACTGATGAAGTTTTCGAAAATGGATTTTCCTTAAATGCAACTGATCCAAACTCAAAACTGAGAGTAGCAAGCTCAGAGGATTTTAATACGAGTTTCACAGTTGAGCTTTTCATAAAGATAATTGATGAGCCTAATGGGTGGCATTCATTTATTAGAAGACAGGAAGGAGCGGACCTGCGCTGGCAAATTGACATGGATAATAGCGCGAATGGACTTTACAACGGCAGAGCACGTTCTCGGTGGGACACACCAGCTGAGGGAATCTCAGACAACAAAGCTGAAAAAGATGTGGACGAAAACACCAACTTTGTAGTTAGTCCACAAGGTGGAAATAATGCCCCTAAAGTTTTCATTGATACTGGCGCCAAGGACGAAGCAGGTGCTGATGTTGGGCCGCAGAACACAGGCAACCCGATCGACTATATTTTTGATGCTGCAAGCGCAAACCCCAATGAACAGAAAGTGAGCCTACAGGGAGATTCTATAAATGACGATGATAGATGGCACCATGTAGCCGTCACATTCGATCAAGATTCTGGAGAAATTTCATTCTTTTTTGACTATGCTCTTGCACAAAAGAAGACACTATCTGATAGCGCGGAAAATGGATACACTCATCCCGACGCACCAATCGATTTTGGCAAGCTAGTCAATAAGGAATACGGACTGTTACTAGATGAGATTCGTTTCTCTGACGCTATCTTGTCACCAAATAATTTCCTCAGAATTACTGGAGAAGAAGTCAACCCCTCAACGATCGCTCACTGGAGAATGGACGGCCCCGGTGCACGGGATGAAGGAACCATAAGCCTAATCAGAAATGAAGTTTCCCCACTCCTTCCCGTTACCAGAGTCGCAGGAATTCCCATTTATTCATCTGATGTGCCTGCTCCGTTCATTAATGATCCTGCCACTGACACTTATCTTGATAACGAATTCTCGTTCAATGCCAAGAATGCAAACGCAAGGATAGGAGCAAGCGATGATCCAAAATTCAACACCTCATTCACTGTCGAAATGTTCTTCAAACTCATCGGAGAGCCATCAGCATATCACCAGTTCCTTAAACGTCGTGAACTCAATGATCTGCAGTGGCAAATTGATTATGACCACAATAAGAAGGGATCTTATGGGAGACTCCGCTCGCGTTGGGACACACCTGCAGGAGGCGTGCCTGACAATCAAGTTGAAAAGGACATTGATGAAAACACCAACTTTGTGGTGGGTCCCACTGGTGGAACTAACGTTCCTCCAGAGAATCGAATCTTTGTAGACACTGACTCAGGTGACGGACTAGTCACAAGCTACGATGATGAAACTGACTGGGCTCTGGACGGTGATGGAATCAATGACATTGATGAGTGGAAGCACGTGGCCCTGACTTTCGATGAGGAAATCCAGGAAGTTACTTTCTATCTCAATTACGAGTTCATGCAATCCAAGTTACTCGCTGACACTGAAGAGAATGGCTACACTCACCCTGCCGCCTCTGTGATTTTCGGAAAATTCAATAATCAAACTTACGAAATGCTCATTGATGAGGTCCGCTATTCCGAAGGATTACTTGACCCTTCATTGTTCCTGAAAGCCGCGACTTGGGCCCCTTCACCATTTGAAATTACAACATTCAATTACAATCAGGAAGAAAACACCTTCACCCTTGAATGGCGCTCGGAGCCAGGAGTGTTCTATTCAGTGGATCGTTGGGACGATTTAATTAGTGATTGGGGCGAGCTAGAGGATGCTCTCATATCTGAGGGAACAATCATGGAATTTGAAGACACGAGCCTAGAAGATGGACAGAAAAAAGCCATCTATCGGGTCAGAATCTCGGACGCTCAATGAGCTACTGTTTATTTCCTGGGACATTGCCCAAAGGAATCGAATTAGCCTGAATGGAAGCTAAACGCTTCTTGGCAGTTTCGTGCATTAAATGAACCTTATCTGGAAACATTTTACTAAGATCTTCACTCTCCGTAATATCTTCCTTCAAATTAAATAGAGCCGGACCCTTACCTTTCATTCCCGCATCTCCACGTTTCAGAAACAATTTCCATTCCCCCATGCGTATGGCCTGAAAACCATCAGAGCCATGCCAATAAAGAAATTCCTTCCGTGACTCTTTACTGTTCCCTTGACCGGTCAAGAGATCCCAAAGATTCATTCCATCAATCAGGTGATTTCTCTTAACCGGGTCCCCAAGGTCAATGCCGCAAGCGTGCGAAAGTGTTGGCAACAAATCAATGGCAGCTATCAATTCATCCGTCTCTGACCCTCGAGGTATTTTGCCCGGGAAGCGCACAATGCAAGGGACACGGTTCCCTCCCTCCAACGCACTCCATTTTTTTCCCCTCAACGGCTTAGCCTTTGATTCCTTTGTTAGCGGCTCGGGACCATTGTCCGAAAGAAACACGACAATGGTTCTCTTTTCTATTCCTCCGGTCTCCAATGCATCAAGTATTTCCCCGATCCTAGAGTCCATCTCTTCAACTACATCACCATAAGAGCCGTACTCGGACTTGCCTTTCCAGTCAGGGTGAGCCTGAACAGGAAAATGCGGTGCAGAATATGGAACATAAAGGAAGAAAGGATTGCCCTTATTAGTTTCAATGAAAGACACCGCCTCGTTGGTGAATTCTTCAGTGAGTCGACGATTATCAAAAGGGTCCTTAACGATCTTATCCCGCCGCCAAAGCTTCTTGGTCTGATTGTTACTCTTATTGATATAAAAAGATTCTTGGAATCCTTGCTGATGAGGAAGAAATTCAGGCTCATCTCCCAAGTGCCACTTACCGAATATGCCAGTCCTGTAACCTTGCTCTTTAAATATCTCTGCAATTGTCAGAGCGTCCTGACTCATTCCTTGGCCTCTCTTCATTATGTGCCCGATGACTCCTCTATTCCAACCTAACCGACTAGGATAAGAGCCGGTCAGAAGCGCCATTCGTGATGGCGTGCATATTGTTGAACCTGAATAAAAACTGGTCAGACGAATCCCTTCCTTTGCGAACTGATCAATGACAGGGGTCTTAATACTATTGTGCCCATAACAACTAAGGTCATGGTAACCAAGGTCATCTGCCATGATAAGAACAACGTTAGGACTCTTGGACTCGGCTATAGAAACCATAGCTAAGATCCAAAGCATTTTGCAGATGTATTTAACCATTAATTTTAGATTTTTATTATTATGGAATACTCTCGGACAGAACAATGCAATTGATAACTTAAAATGAAATAGAATTGTTTTTACATCAATGATTCCTATAGCCTTGAATCGGCATCACAATGAAGCAGATGAAATCACCTAACCCATTTACGATATTCTTCCTGGCGCTCCTTATTCTCGGAACCCATCCCTTGCAATGCATGAGCGATGAAAACATCATATTCCGTAAAGACATCTTAAAGAGAAACGAGGGTGGATACCACACCTACAGGATCCCAACGATGGTCATCACCGCTAAAGGAACCGTTCTCCTCTTTTGCGAGGGCCGGAAAACTAGCCGCAGAGACCATGGTGAC
>Ga0115011_10001537_pt1 | contig 16600 bp, 14 predicted proteins | sample TroAtlMetagenome_2_FD_88705 | JGI IMG/M metagenome (GOLD analysis project Ga0115011, IMG submission 88705) | Marine eukaryotic phytoplankton communities from Atlantic Ocean - Tropical Atlantic ANT8 Metagenome | ecosystem: Environmental > Aquatic > Marine > Oceanic | place: Tropical Atlantic...
CGAATACAGATCCCGCTAATTCACGTGCTAATCCAGTAGAAGTAAATTTGTGTTCTCCTCTTCTTTCTACATTGATTGCGAATGTTTTATTTTTATTCTTTCTTGGTAGAATAGTTTTAATTTTTTGGTATATTAATTCTTTATCAGTTGCACATAGCTCAGCATCATACAGCGAGTATTCTTTTTTAGATATTTTTTCAATAGAGGTAAGATACAGATATTTATGGATAATCTGATATTTAGTTAAATTGTTATAATCTTGCATTTGTTCAAGGACAATCTTTCTACCTATTTTTTTTAGACTTCTTTTGGGAATATCTATTAGAAGGTAATTATTCATTTATTGAAGCCAATACTTTATCAATTATTTCTTGAGAATGCCCCACATAATTATCAGGTTCTAAACAATATAGAATTTCTTCATTTTTTAAGTATTTTTGTACTTCAGCATTATTTTTTATATTTTCATCAAATGTTATTCCCTTCTTTTCAGCATCCATAGTTATATTTCTTATCAATTCATGAGCATCTTGACGCCCTAGTTCCGTTTTACCAAGTGCAATTACGAATGCTTCAGCCATAGGTAATCCTCCTGCACCATTTAGATTCTCTTTCATCTTTTCTTTATTTACATATAAGTTTGAAAATACATTTTCAGTTTTCAAAATGATATATTCTAATAAAATATAAAATTGCGGAAGAATAATTCTCTCATTACTAGAATTTGCTAAATCTCTTTCATGCCATTGAAGATTATTTTCATATGCAGAATACAAAACTGAACGGACAATTCTTGCTAATCCTCCTACATTTTCAGAAGTTATAGGATTTTTCTTTTGGGCCATCGTTGAAGAACCAACTTGTTTTTCAACGTTAAAAGCTTCAGCTACTTCCCCAATGTCGCTTCTTTGAAGATTCCTAACTTCAATTGTAAATTTTTCAATACTTGTAGCTAAATTAGCCCCCCAAGCAATAACTTCAGCAATACGATCACGTCCGAGAATCTGAGTTGTAGCTAAGGGTTCATTCAATTCTAATTTTTCACATACCAGTTTCTGCACCTTTAGTGTGTGTGGATGCATTGCCGCCCCAGAACCAACAGCTCCAAGAAATTTTCCAGTTTGAATCCTTGGCTTTAGTTCGACTAGTCTTTCCATGTGTCTTACTAATTCTGAGGTAAATACAGCCATTTTCAAGCCAAAGGTAATAGGTGTAGCCCATTGTCCATGTGTTCTACCAAGCATTACTGTATCCTTGTGTTTTCCAGCAAGTTTAGCCATAGAATTAATTAATCTTTTTAGAGCTTTTTCTATCAGACTAATTGCCTTTTTGTGTTGTAGTGCTCTTGCTGTGTCTACGATATCATAACTTGTAGCTCCAAAATGAATCCATTTTCCAGCTTCACCAACTTGTTCTTCTAAACCTTTTACAACAGCCATTACATCATGATTAATCTCAGCTTCAATTTCTTCGACTCTTTCTCTTTTAACTAGTTTTAATCCTTTTCTAATTTCAGTAGCAGCTTCTTTAGGTACGATTCCTATCTCTGATTGAGCTTCAGCTAATGTAGCTTCGACTTTCAAAAGAAAATTAAGGTATGAATTTGCTCTGAAGACATTTCTCATATCTTCGGTTCCGTACCGATAGTCAAGAACGCTTACTGGGTCCATATTGCGCCAAAAGGGGTGCATATATACTATATCTTTCATAATTTGGGGGATTACTTTTATCTAGCTATGCTCTGACCATTAATATGGTCAACAGGCTTTTAACAGCAATGTATTTCGCTTTCACTTTTTTTGTCTTAAGTTTATTATTTAGTTCAAATGCCGAAGCAGTTGATGTTGATTTAGAGCCAATAAATTTCACATTTAATCCAGATTATCCTATTAATGGAGAACCTATTGAGATTAGTTTCGAAGTAGTGAATAACGGTAATGAACCAGCTAATGAGGTAAAGATAGTGGTTTGGAATAGTACCTCTGAATGTGATTCAGATGATCAGTGTGTTCCTGTTTTTGAATCTACTGAATCAGTTATTGATCAAACAAAAAAGGCCACTATTGAATTTACTTGCAAACCAGATGGGCTTGATGGTTGTGGGGGCCTAGGCGATCATGTTTTGACAATATCTATTGATTATGAAGAAGATATAGATGAAACAAATGAAGATAATAACAAGATTGTGCACGAATATACTGTTTTTGAACAGGAACTGGCAGATTTAGGCGTTAATGATGGGGAGCTTTTTCCAATCATATTTACACCAGAAGTTCCAGCTATTGGAGATTCTGTAGATATTTTAGTTGTTTTTGAAAATTCAGGCCGCGATAGTTGTACTGAATTCAAAATTAAGTTCGAACAAAGTATAAATGGGGAAACAAAGACAATTGATGATCCTAGAGTATACACCATAATAGATCCTGGTGCACCTGCTCAATTTAACATAACATGGCAGCCTGACGAAGTTGGTTTATTCCAAATAAATATTTATCTTGATTCAGGTGAAGATATAGAAGAATTTAATGAAGATGATAATGTCTTTTCACAAGAAGTATATGTTAGGGAGCATACACCCGAATTAACATTAAATGAATTTAGAAATATAAGTGTAGATCCAGTAGATTATTGGCTTGAAGACATTTTTACAAGTCATGAGGTTAATTTGACTACATACATTCTGAATGAGGATTATGTTACCTCTGCCAGTTCTGTAAGAGTAGGATATTATGATTTGCCTGAGAATGGCACTGAAAGTTTGATTGGTTATGCATTTATTGATAATATTGATAATGCAACGAGAAATGGTGAGGAAATATTTGGAGGAACTGAATCAGCAACTGTAACTTGGTCTTCTGAAACTGGGACTGATATATTAGGCAATCATACTATTATTGTTAGGATAGATCCTCTTAATGAAATTGAGGAATGGGTGGAAGATGATAATAATTTTTCTTTTAGACTAGTTGTTCTAGAATCTAAGCCAGATATAAATATTTTGGAGTTACAAGTTATTGGTAAGCCAATTCGGGGTATTCCTTCAGACATTCAAGTTACTATATTCAATGAAGGATCGGCATATGTTTCTAAATTTCCGATAGATCTTAGAATTGATGGTGAATTGATTAACAGTTGGGAAATCACAGCTAATCAAGGGGAATTTCTTAATTTAACAGTAAGTCATACATGGCAGGTTCAGCAACCTAGTATCTCAGTTAGAGGAGATCCATCTTCACAATTCGATGAACTTGATGAAGATAATAATGTGAATTCCTTACTTGTAAATGTGGCAGCCCCGGAGTATGATTTTAGCATAATAGATATGACAGCAAACGATCCTGTGTTCAAGGGAGATCATATGGAACTTTCGTTATTAATTGTTAATAATAGAGCAGAAATTCCTGATTTTCAATTTTCATTATATGTAGATAATTCCTCAACTCCTGAATTTCAGAATTATGATTTTGAGGGTAATCCAGTATATTATAAGTATGAAGAAAATTTAGGATATAATGAAACAAGATTAGTTACTCTTTTCTGGAGAACTACCGACACAGCAGGATCTTTCAACCTTACAGTTATTGGAGAGATATCTGGAAATGATTTTGTGGATATGAATGAAACTGATAATATTGCAAATTTAAGTGTAATTGTGAAGCCTAGAAATTTCCAATTATCAGTAGAAATGCGAAATTTACCTAATACTATATTCCTTAATCAGACCTTAGAGATCACAGTTAGTGCTTTGAATTTTGGTCCTGAAATATGTTGTGAATGTCCTCAAGACACTATGAATATGACTGGAGCCTCATCCGATTGCATAGGTGCCGAGATTTCGCTTTTCATTGATGGAGAGTTGTTTGAAATTTATCAAACAGAGCCTTTAGGTAGGGTAAATGGGGAGGAAGTGAGAACTTTCTTTTGGACTCCTGTAGAGCCGGGGCAGTACTTAATCGAAGCTAAAATTGATCCCGATAATATAATTGATGAGTTTGATGAAACAGATAATGAAGCCTCTGCAAATGTTAATGTAACTATAGAGGAGTTCGTGGAAGAAGAGAAAGTTGTTGTTGAGGATGATGATTCATTAATCAATGAGCCTTTGGTTTGGCTACCTTTAATTGGTTTGTCAATTGCAGGAATAGGTATGTTTATCTATAATAGAATTGGAGATAGTGGAGATTACTTTGATGATTATGGAGATTCAGATAATCTTCAAAGTTCTGGTGTTAAAACACAACAATCTGGTTTCAGATTTAACCCAGAAACTGGGGAGACTATTGATTTGAAAACCGGAGAAATTATTGGAAAAGATGGAAAGAAAAATCAGTAAACATCTCTAAGATATCGGTGTTCTTCTTTCATTAATGTTTGATTAATATAGTGTTCAGCGTCTTCTTTCTTCATTTTCCCATGCTCTTCAGCTATTGTAATCAAAGCTTTATGAACATCTTTTGCCATATATTGCTTATCTCCACAAATAAAGAAATATGCACCATTTTGTAACCATTCCCAAATTTCTTTCCCATTGCTTAATATTCTGTTCTGAACATATATTTTTTCCTTTTGATCTCTTGAAAATGCGGTAGTAAGTTTGGTTAATTTTCCTTCCTTCATATATTCAAACCACTCATCTTTGTAGAAGAAGGTACTTTCTTCATGAACTTCTCCAAAGAAAAGCCAGTTTTTTCCTGTAGCTCCCGTACTTACTCTTTCTTCCATAAATGCTCGGAAGGGAGCAATTCCTGTTCCAGGTCCAACCATAATTATGTCTTTAGATCCATTTTCAGGAATGACAAAATCTCTTGTAGGTTGTATGTATATTGGGACTTCAGTTTGGTTTACAGTTATCCCTCTAGCTAAATCTCCTGTAGCTAGGCCGTATCTATCTCTATCAAAATTATTATATTTTACAATTGCGACTGTTAAATGAATTTCTCCCAGGTGGGCTTTTGGTGAGGAACTAATTGAATATAATCTAGGAGCAATAGGAGATAAAACATCAATAAATTCTTGTGGAGCTATTTTAACTTTATATTCATTCATTATGTCTATGTAATCACGAACAAAAAGGTATTTTTCTAATTCATCAGCATCATTTAGAATTGCCTCCAATTCTCTCTTAGGTTTTCCCTTACCTAATTTTTCCTGAACCATGGTAAGGAACTTTTTACCCGCCCTATGAATCACAAAACGGTGTAGAAGAGCATTTTCAAGGGTAGTTTCTTCCATGTCTCCTGTCGAAACGATGTCGCTACGCTTTGCTCTTAGTTTTCTAATGGTATCCTTAACTAATTTCTCATTGTTTTTTGGATATAACCCCAATGCATCGCCAGACTTGTATCGAATTCCACTTCCCTTGATAGAGAACACATAATGATTGGTTTCCTTTCCTGAACCTTCAGAGATAGTGTATGAATCCACTATTTTGGCCATATACGGATTCTTTCGATTGTAATCTATGTTATCAATCCCTATGTTTTCTTTGGTGGATGAGGTGTTCTACTTTGTTTATGTTTGACCATATGTTTTCTTCTACTTGGTCTAACTTTTTCAGCACCTTTACCTTTGTTCATTAATCCTCTAGATTTCTTTCCTGCAGAAGTCAATCCTCTATGGGCTCTTCCTTTATGGGCGCGATTACAAATCCAGTTTATTTTAGAATCGGAAATAATTACTGGGTGACTAGGATCAACAAGTATAACTTCATACCATTTGTATCTTCCATCCTCAGCTACCCAATATGAATTTAATATTTCAAGATTTGGATATTTCTTACCAGTTCTTTCTTCAGCTATCATTTGTAAATTTTTACCCATAGTAATCTTGGAAATACCAGTTCTTTTAGCTCTTCGACCGGAAGTTATTGCGTGCTTACGCATTCCTCCTCTTCTTATTCTTGTTCTTACGAGTACATAACCTTGTTTGGCTTTGTAACCTAGACTGCGCGCTCTGTCAAGTCTAGTAGGTCTCTCTATTTTTGTAGAAGCATCTTCTCTCCTGTAAGAAATAAGTCTTTCTTTTTGGAGTGATTTCAAATTATCAGATGGAACTTTCCACTGATCTCTAACGTAGCTGTATATTGATTTACTCATTCGCGATTCCTCACTTCACGGGTTCAGCATATGCCACATTCCCGATATTTGACTTTAAAGAGACTTCCTTATAAAGCTTGATATATGCCTAAATATGAGTAAGAAATTGGAACGTGTGGATTTAGTTCCTCCTGAGAAAGTAAAAGGCTTTCTTCGTTCATACATTCCACCTCCGGAACCAGTTCCTCATTTTATTAACCAAAAATTAGAAGAATTATATACCGTTAAAAAAATGCATATTATTGTAAATCCTTTTGCTGGAAAGCGAAAAGGGAAAGAAATATCTAATCTAATATCTACAGATTTAGAACAGTCCAATATTAATTCTATTATCTATTTTACAGAATATAGTGGCCATGCAGAAGATTTAGTTTCTAATATTAATTTCCAAGAAGGTGAGGCTTTAATGTCTGTGGGAGGTGATGGCACCCTTTCTGAGATAATCACTGGTCTTTTGGGAAGAGAGGATTCGTATGCATCCAAAATTCCAATATCTATTGTACCTTCAGGTTCTGGAAATAGTCAAGCAAATGATATGGAAATTACAGATTATTTAGACGCCGTTCAAAGAGTGGTGAATGGGAGAATTAGAAAAATGGATGTGGGTAAAGTAACATTTATGGATGGCGAGGAGGAAAAGGTACGCTTTTCTCATAATTTGGTAGGTTGGGGTCTTGGAGTAGATGCTAATATTTTGGCAGAGAAGATGCGTTTTTTAGGTCCGATAAGATATGATTTAGGTTCTTTAATGAGCATTATCAGAGGCAAGGTTCGAAATGCCAAATGCTATATTGATGGAAATTTAATTGATTCTTCATTTATTCTACTTTTGATACAAAATACTAAGACTGGTGGAGATAGATTAACTTTAGCACCTATGGCACATGTAGATGATGGAAAAATGGATTTAGGAATCATATATCACATAAGTCGTTTTCAAGTTCTTAAGTTATTTAATCAATTAAAAGCATCTGGTTCTCATGTTTGGAATCCTAATGTTGAGTATTATAGGTTTAAGAATCTTGTGATTGAAACAGAGGAACCTACTGCAATCAATGTGGATGGAGAGAATCTGGGAACGACTCCTCTGAATATAGATGTAATACCTTCAGCTTTGAAAGTTTTTCATTGAGGGAAATATATATTAGTGAGTTCCTTAGTATAATTTCTAGTTATGTCATCTAATCTTGCATTAAGGCAGAAATTGATAGAATGTAAAGCCTTAAGGTTTGGTGAATTCACACTTACATCTGGTAAAAAATCAAGTTATTATGTCAACATGAAGATGGCATCCACAAACCCAGAGATTCTAAAATTAATATCAGTTGAATTTGCAAAACTTATTCCAGAAGGAACAGATTTCATAGCTGGAATGGAATTGGGCGCTGTGCCTCTTGCAGTTGCTTTATCTCTTGAAAGTGGTATACCTTACACCATGATTCGAAAAGGAGAAAGAAAGCATGGGACAGGTTCCAGATTAGAGGGACCTTCCGAAGGAAAAGCAGTTTTGATCGATGATGTGGCTACCACAGGAGGATCAAATATAGAATCACTTAAAGTTCTCCAAGAGGAGGGAATTCAGGTTACTAAGATTATTGTTGTCGTTGATAGAGAGGAGCGTGCAGAAGAGAAATTAGTTCCTTTTAATATTCCATTTGAGAGTTTAATCAGTGCCTCCGAATTGAGTGAAAAATGAATTTTCTTGTCATAGGTAGTGGTGCTCGTGAGCATATAATTGCTAAAAAATTATCAGAATCCGGAGTTAATGTATTTTCAATTTTAACTAATCGCAATCCTGGATTAATGTCTTTATCACGTGAATTTATATTTGTAAGTAATTATTTAAATAATCTTGATAAAATTGTAGATTTTGCTTTGATGAAGGATATTAAATGTGTTGTAATTGGTCCAGAAGATCCATTATCTTTCGGTTATTCGGATGTTTTCTGGAAAAAGGGAATACCTGTAGTCGGTCCTCTTAAACTACACGCACAAATTGAAACAAGTAAGGGATTTACTCGAGACTTACTAAATAAAAATAAGATAAATGTTTCTCCAAAATATCAACGTTTTGAATCAATGAATGGTGTTGAAGACTTTATTTCTTTTTTATCTGGAAATTATGTTGTAAAATATGATGGTTTGATGGGAGGAAAAGGAGTCAAGGTTTCAGGTGAACATTTGTTGTCAGTTCAAGAGGGAATGAAATATTGTAATGAGTTAATTAGGAAAGGAGGTTCATTTGTAATTGAAGAAAAATTGGAGGGGGAGGAATTTTCGTTAATGAGTTTCTGTGATGGGAAAAATATAGCACATATGCCTGCAGTACAAGATCATAAGAGAGCATATGAAGGAGATACGGGACCAAATACTGGTGGAATGGGGTGTTACACAGATTATAATCATTCATTACCTTTTGTAAAAGATGGTGAATTAAATGAAGCTAGAGAGATTAATGAGAGAGTAGAATATGCTTTAAGAGAGGAGTTTGGAGAAGGTTACAAGGGAATATTATATGGAGGTTTTATGATTACTAGTCAAGGAGTCAAACTTATTGAATATAATGCAAGATTTGGAGATCCGGAAGCCATGAATCTTTTGACATTATTAGATGATGATTTTGCGTCTATTTGTATGAATATAGCGGAGGGGAGTCTGGGAGATGTTCAATTCAAAAGGGAAGCTTCAGTTTGTAAATATATAGTACCTAAAGGCTATGGCAGTAATCCGGCTAAAGATGCAACACTTATTGTCAATGATTCTTATGATGATTACGCTGATTTGTATTATGCTGCAGTTAATTTAGAAGATAGTGGCATTATAGCGACTACAAGTTCTAGAGCTGCAGCAGTTGTCAGTAAAGGTAAAGATATAGCTGAGGCGGAGAGTAAATGTGAGCAGGGTCTTTCGTATATATCAGGCAATAATTTATATGTCAGAAATGATATTGCTAAAGCCAATTTAATTGACAAGAGAATTAAGAATATGGAGTCTATAAGATGAGTCTTGTTGTAGATTTTTTGCTTTTGTGTTTGGGTTTTTTTCTGTTAACTAAAGGCGCCGATTATTTCATTGAGAACTCAGCTTCTTTTGCTGAAGAAAAAGGAATATCGCCACATGTAGTGGGAGTTACTATTGTAGCCTTTGGTACGAGTCTTCCAGAACTTTTAGTTTCTATTATCTCCTCATTTCAGGATTATAATGATTTGGCTTTAGGTAATATTGTTGGTTCAAATATATCTAATATTGGTTTGGTTTTAGCCGTATCTACATTTATATTTTATTATGTTTTGGGAACACATATTGTTCCAGATAATGATGCAAATAATGATAGTTATGTCATGTTTTTAGCAGTTATCCTTCTTTTCCTTTTTTCACAAGATAATCTAATATCAGCTAGTGAAGGAGCTCTATTTTTCATAATGTATTTGATTTACATATTTTGGTTGTACAAAAGATCAAGTGATACCTCCATAAATCAAGATGTAGAAGAAAAAACATCTTTCCCTTTACTTTTGGGAGGTTTAGTCGCTCTTCTTTTTGGAGCGCAGATTACAGTAGATGCGGCAGTTTCCATTGCAGAGTCAATGGGAGTTTCCGAGATAGTAATTGGCCTCAGTGTAGTGGCTATAGGTACCAGTCTTCCTGAATTAGCTGGAACTGTTTCAGCTGCGCGTATGGGTCATAAAGAGATAGCAGTAGGTAATGTAATAGGTTCAAACATAGCTAATATATTTCTAGTGATGGGTGTACTTGCTATCATTAGTCCAATAGCTGTAGAATCCTTTGTTATCGAGAGAACACTTCCATTATTGATAATGTTGACTATAGCTACTTTTGCAATGATTAGAATACCTCTTACTAGACTGGGCGGATTAATTTTATTTTCTTTCTTTATATTATTTATTTACCAGTTAATTTAGTATGAGAGATATAAAAGAATTTCAAATTCTAGATATTAATGCAGTTGATCAAGGCTGTGATATATTTGATTTAATGAAGAAGGCAGGTAATCAATTAGCTCAACATATTATAATTAATTTTTCAGATTCAGCTTTATTCTTGTTTGTTTGTGGCAAAGGAAATAATGCAGGAGATGGTTATATTGCAGCAAATATTCTTCATGAGAAAGGATTTAATGTCAAGATTATTAATATAGATGGAGAACTAAAGCCTATTCCAGGGAAAGCTCTAAAATTATATCAAGGAGAAATGGTACAACACACATTTCTTGATGAAGTTTCAACAAAATCAACACTTCTGATTGATTGTTTATTAGGTTCAGGAATAAGTGGAGAACCAAGTGATTCTTTTAGTAAAATAATATCTAAGATAAATCTTTTCTCAGAAATATTATCTGTGGATGTACCATCTGGTTTCATGAAGAAAACATCAGTAATTCCAACACAGACCCTTACGTTTCATGATCAAAAAAAAGGTATGACTTCAGAAACGTGTGGAGATATATTTGTCGCAGATGTGGGAATTACTAAGGAAATAGACGAATCTTGTGGACCAGGAGAGTTGAAATTATTTCCCAAATTTGATCCAGATAAACGGAAGGGGCAGAATGGAAAAGTAGCCATTATAGGAGGTGGAGCGTATGCAGGAGCTCCCTCTATTGCAGGATTGGGAGCTTACAGAGCTGGTGTTGATTTAGTTCACATTTTTGTTCCTGAGAATAATTATGATCAAGTTTCTTTTTTTGCTCCGGAATTAATAATTCATAAGTTGGAAGGAGAATTTATTGATGCAAGTTTAATAGAAAAATTAGAGTTGCATGAATTTGATAGTATTGTTATAGGTCCAGGTATGGGAAAGAATTCTGAATCTTTAAGGGCAGTTACTGAAATAATTAACAAGTTTGATAATTTAGTTATAGATGCTGATGCTATATTCAATTATAACTTTAACAAAAAAAATATACTTTTGACTCCTCATAAAGGTGAACTTAGTAGACTTGGAGTAGGTGATAGTCAAGCTCAATTGATGAAATTTGCAGTTAATAGTGGTATCACATTACTGCTTAAGGGAAAGATAGATTACATAACAGATGGACTATATTTTAAGAAGAATACTACAGGACACCCAAGAATGGCTGTAGGTGGTACAGGAGATCTGTTAGCTGGAGTGTGTGGTGGATTAATGGCCCGTGGATTAACTGCATTTGAGGCTGGTCGTTTGTCCTCCTATGTGTTAGGTTTAGCTGGTGAGATGTGTTATGAGGAAAATGGACCTGGCTTCATACCTTCAGATTTGGCGTTGTGTGTATCAAAGATATTTGGAAAAATTTAGTTATCTTTTACGTGATGCAATTATAATAATTACGAAAACAATAGGCCCTATACTTAAGCTTGGTAATGTACTTTCATCTTCATCTTTGACAACATTACTTTGTTTTTCTGAGACAATTATATTCTGTTCATAAGATTTTAATTTACCATGTCCAGTATCTATTTCTATACTATAAACGTAAGTTCCTGGGTTTTCAAAGAACAATTCCCCGTAATAGTAATTTCCATCGATTTCCATTGGTACTTTTTGACCTTCAGCTAACACGTCTGAATCTACTCTAGCAATTACGAGATTGACTGATTTTGGATTCTCATAGTCGATTACGGCATTAATTTTAACAATATCATTGGCGTAAATATTTGAGGGGGCAATAGAATTAATCAATCCTTTATTTTTAACTTTTAGATTTTTATATATCTTGTTTGTTGCTCCCCATTTATCAACACATTCAACTTCCAGTAAACATTCTCCATCTTCATATTTAGTAGAATCCCAAACAAAAGAAACATCATATTGATTGTTAATTACTTCAGGAACATCCATCTCAATCCACTCTTCTCCATCTATTCTATATTTCAAAGTTTGTAAATCACTGTAGTCTTCTACATTTATGTCGAAATTAGCAATAGCTGAGATGTCATAAGTATTTGAATTAAGAACAATATAGGGAGGGTTGCTATCCGTTTCAAAAGAGGTTGAAACATTGGTGGTATAATCTTGATTGTCTGTTGATTTTACTGTTAACTCATGCCATCCGTCAGATAATGGAGTCCAGTAGTCTCCGAAGATTTTACTATTCTCCTTTTCCATATCTTTCCAGTCACCTCCATCAATTTTGTATTCTACATTATTTATTCCTTCGGGATCTTCAGTTTGCACTTCTATTTTTATCCTGGAATTATATAATTCAGTTTGAGGGGAAATAATTTTTACAGAAGGATATGTAACATCGCCTTCATTGAATACGGTCAGATTTAGAGTTTCTATTCTCTTATTTCCGCTTGGATCTATGGCTTTGAAAGTTAACAAATGGTCACCATTGCCAGCGTTAGCTTCTTGTGTATTCCAACTTGCAATATATGAATCTTCAGAATTTGAGTACATATTTCGCCAGTCTCCCTCATTAACACTAAATTGCACTTTTTCTATTTTATTATCATCCGTTGCTTCAACTTCAAATATAGTAACCTCTTGAACAGTATCTCCATCGTTATGGGAAATAATATCAATTACAGGATCTTCAAAATCGTTCAAAATATTTAATTCTATAATCTTAGTGCTCGATGCACCATTATTTACGGTTCTAATCTCTAAATTTTGTAGGCCATTTGATTGTTCAGTTGTATCAATAATTACTTCGAAGTCTCCATTAAAGTTTCCAACGCCAGTTCCTTGCCAAGGGCCTAAATTCCATCTATATGTAAGCTCAGTAATATCTGATTTTTCACTATGCGCTTGTCCACTTATTCTTACATCTGAACCTGCAATTTCATCGACATCTACAAAATTATCATTAACTAGATGTTGAATACTATTAATTTCAATTTCAGGAGGTATTGCGAAAGCAGATTGTAAAGAATATTTGTCTGAGGCTGTTGATTCGTCATTGAAAAAAGCTACAAAAACATTGATATTTTCATACTCAATATCTGAAAAATCATTTCCATTTTTGTCTTGATGATCTCCTCCAGTCCATATTGTGCTTAGTGATTGCTTTTCATTAGGCTCTAATTCTACAGTTTGATCAAAGGCATAATCTAAGAATCCGAAATGATATGGGTCGCCATCATAATTATTATATCTTGAAACTTTTTCAACAATGTATGCTCTAACATATCCGTCAAAAGTTGGATTGCTGAAAGAACCATCTTCATTCCATGTCATGCTTATGGATATGTCAAGTTTGTCATCACCTAGATGTTCCATTTCAATGGTGAGTGAAATGTCCGTATCATCTCTTTGTCCAGTTGTATCAATAGCTTGTTCGTAGTTGGCAGTACTTGATTGACCCCCAGAAACTTTTTCATCATTTCCATCAAATATAACTGTAGGATATCCAGTGACATCTGGGAAGTCCCCCATTCGATCATCTGCCTTATCGTTGACATCAGTAATTAGTGCGACGAAAAAGAAATTATCATCGTAATAAGGTTCTCCAGGAACGTCTTCGTACACAAGCATTAGATTCTCAGCAGCACTAGGGCAGTATACACACCAGGTAGCTGTGAACTCTTCTGCAAAAACAGTGTGTGTAAATTGTTCATCTGATATCTCTGCAGATGGATTAAATGTCCAAAAAGGAGAAAATAAAAGTGCAACAGCAAGGATGTAAGCGAGTTTTTTCACATTATCCATATTGATGGTTAATTAATAAGTTTAACTCTGTTTCATTAAGTTTATAGTCTCAATAGGATCTTTTGATTTGAAAATAGCGCTTCCTGCAACTAAAATATCTGCACCATTCTTAGATAATATTGCTGAATTATCTGTACTTACCCCTCCATCAACTTCAACAAGTATTTCAGGATAATTAGTTTTGAAATATTTAACTCTATTTATCGCATTTTCATGGAATGATTGACCACAATACCCAGGTTCTACAGACATAACTAAAATCATATCTACAATATCTAAGAAAGGTATAATTTTTTCTTTTGGAGTTGATGGATTAAATGCAATGCCTGATTTGATATTTTTTTCATTTATTTTTTTAAGAGTTTCTCTAGGATTATTTGCTTCTACATGTACTGAGATTATCTCAGCCCCAGCTTCGTGAAAATCATCAATGAAATTGAGAGGATCAGTAACCATCAGATGCACATCAAGTGGTGCTATACCCTTTAATGCCTTAACCAAATCTACACCCATTGTTAAATTCGGTACAAAATGTCCATCCATAACATCCATGTGAAGGTATGATGAGTGAGGTGCAACTAATTCTGCAGCTTCTCGCATTCTGCCGAAATCAGCGCCTAACATTGAAGGTGCAATACTAACCATTTAATGTCCTAGTAACAGCGTCGATAATAAATCTTTTAGATAAATCAGGCCTTCTATGTTGAACCACAATTATGAATGATTCCAACTGGGAAGATTCAGTTCTCCACCATTTGTCATAAAAACCATCAACTTTGTCTAAATCCTTTAATATCAAACTTATTTGCGCTTGACTAATTTTAGGAGACCCTCTTTTATGTCCTAAGTCCTTTTCTAAAATATACTTCATTTTATTTAGTATTGTAATGTAGAAACCTTTAGGTTTTGCTACCTCTCCTCCTTGATTCTTAATAATTCCAGTATCTAAACACCAGTCATGCTTTGCTAAACGACCATCTTGGTCAAGATAAACGTCCATCCATATTCTTTCAGTGGGTGGGGCTGGTGTGTGTTCTGCGGGTTTTTCTTCCTCGATTTCTTCATCGATTTCTTCCTCAGCAGACATACTATTCGAATTAAGGTTTGGTTATTAACATTATCATCATAGACTTTTTATTCTGTCTTGATTAGCAAAAAATAGGGGAGCATGGTGTAACCTGGCAGCATTGCGGGCTCCAATTATACAGGAATGATTGCTACAGGGTCTGCTGATATCGTGATGAATGATTGGAGCAATGACCTGTGCAAACTAATGGGCTCCGGCTCAATAGGTGAGACCCGCCGATCTGGGTTCAAATCCCAGTGCTCCCACCATCTGAAGATTTAATATATCCATATTTTACTATAAATTTATGAAAACTCAGATAACAAGAATTTCACTTTATCAAAACGCTAAAATGTTGGGAGTGATTTATTTACCAATTGGTATAATTTACGCATTTATAGGAATTGCATTTTTAATGATGGATATAGAATATCTCAAAATTACAGGATATATATTTCTTTTAGCACCCTTTTGGCTTTCTCTGATGGTTGTGATGGCTCATTATTTTGTGGCTACAATTTACAATTATTTAGCATCTAAAATAGGTGGTTTTGAATTCGAGTTTACAGAAATTAAAGAGTAATTATTCCAATTCATTCCAGATTCTTTGGAATCTGTAAATTGCAGATAGTGTGCATACTATTGCAAATGTATAACACATTAAGGCCATATAATTCAAATCTTGGTATCCTTGGTCAAAGTACTGTATAACAGGAACAATAGCCAGTACGACTAATCTATCAGCCCTTCCCAATAAACCTGCATATTCCCTTCCAGCACCCACTGCTTGAGCTTGTGTACCCATATATGATAACATTAGTATTCCTATAATAGCACTAAAACCAACTGTAATGTCTACTAATGGACCTAAAGCAATTCCGCCCACAATAATGATGTCTGCAACTCGATCAAGTGTATGGTCTACTAAATCTCCACGCTTGCTTGAAAGATTACGTTCCCTTGCAACAATTCCATCCAGGGCATCAAAAACTGCAGTTAGAAATACCATAAGAGAACCTAACAATAGCCATGATTTATTCGAATCTAAATCTCCAACATAAAATGAATAGCCTGCCGTCAAAGCAGTGATAAGTGAAAGTAAGCTAATCCCCATCGGGCCAAGAGGCATTATATTTGCTACAGGCATCAAAATTTTAGTTCCCAAATCTCTGTAGTCGTCTGCAACCATTAGTACCAATCCATTATTGTCTCTGAATAGTCAATTCTTTTGTCAGATTTAATATTACCGTTGATAATATTTTTAAGTTTTTCTATAGATTCCTCAATATTTTTATTGCTAGTGTCTAATTCCAGAACTTTTTCCTCACCATAGATTTCAATGGCTTCTTCAGCAATTATATTGAGAGCTTCAGCTTCCATATTTTCTTTAATCTTCTCACTTCTGTAGTCCCTTAAAGCCAGTCTTTCCTTTAATTCATTAGGATGGCATCTTAATACAATAATTTTATCAATATTTGTTAGAAAATGAGATACATGACCTTCAAAAATAGTATTTGAATGAATCTTAACATTAATAATTTTATTTAATTTTTCTAGATCTATTAACCAATTACCTTCTTCATCTTTGCCATTAGAAATTTCTGAATAGAAATCATTTATTGATACTAAATCATGTTTGAGTTTACTTGAAAGTGAAGTTTTACCTGTGCCTGGTGTTCCTGTTAATGCAATATTCACACTAAGATTGCATTTCCTTTTCGGCAGCAGCTTTGGCTTCTTTCTTTGCCCTAGCTTTTGCACGATCAACTCTTTGTTTTGCGTTAAATGA
>Ga0115011_10001546_pt1 | contig 16564 bp, 7 predicted proteins | sample TroAtlMetagenome_2_FD_88705 | JGI IMG/M metagenome (GOLD analysis project Ga0115011, IMG submission 88705) | Marine eukaryotic phytoplankton communities from Atlantic Ocean - Tropical Atlantic ANT8 Metagenome | ecosystem: Environmental > Aquatic > Marine > Oceanic | place: Tropical Atlantic...
AACACTGGTCGTATTGGCTTCTCGATGGACCTGGGCACCGACTACACCGCAGCCGATGCCACCAACCAGGCCAAGGGTGATGCGTTGGTCGAAGCAATCTTCGACTGCCGCGTGAACTTCGAGGAAAAAGACGTTCCTACAGACAACATGTATGGCGTCTTCACCCCTGAAGATTATTTCCTCATCACCCAATCGAGCCGCGCTATTAACACCGACTTCAACGGTTACAGCGCACCTAACGGCACGATTGCACAGGGCGAAACGCTGCGTGTGGCTGGTATTCCCATCTACATGAGCAACCACGTCGCCCAAGCTGCGTACACCAACGTGGCTGGTGACAAGAACCCTGACTACGAGCAGGACTTGTCCAAGTGCAAGGGCATGGTGTTCCACCGTGACGCTGTTGGCGTCGTGACTCTGCTGAGCCCTTCTCTGCAAATGACCGGCCCTGAGTTCCGCGTTCAGTACCAAGCAGACATGCTGGTTGCCCGTCAGGCAATTGGTATGGGCCAGCTGCGTGCTGAGTGTGCAGCCACCATCAACGTCGCCTGATTACATTCAGGTTGGACCAGCAGTCCGAAGAGCACGCGAGGGGTCAGGAGACTGGCCCCTTTTTTTATGTCCCAATACGATGTGTGCAACGACCTTGTAGCGGATGCCTGCCTCAAATCAAGCAAAGCTGCCAGGGAGGACGACGCTGTTGGATGCGGTCAATATCTGCCTAGAGAACATCGGTGAGCAGCCTGTCGATTCTCTCGATAACCAGCAGATCCAAGATGCGCGGATGGCTGAGCGCACCATCCTTGAGTTTCACAAGGAGGCGCAGTGCTGCGGCTGGAGCTGGAATACGGAGTTCGGGGTCAAGTTCAAGCCCGACGCAACGACCAAGAGAATTGCAGTTCCGCCAAACGCCGTTGAGTTTTCAATCAACCAGTACCAGTGGAATGGTCGATTCCAGGCCCGTGGCAATCAGGTCTACGACATGGCCAACAAGACTTACATCATTGATCCGGCTGAAGTCCCAGAGGTCTTTGCTGATGTCGTTTGGCTGCTGAGCTGGGACGAAAGCCCGGAGACGTTTAACCGCTGGACCACCATTCGCGCTGCGCGTGTTTACAGCGACCGTGCCCTGGGCAGCGAGGCGTTGTTCAAATACACGATGAAGGATGAGCAGGACGCCAAGGCAGAAGTCGAAAAGATGGAGCTGGCGCAGAACCACGCCAACATCCTCACGGGCGGCATGAGTCAATTCCCGACTTACCTGCCAGGCACTGGCTTGATGAACCGTCGTGTTAGCGGCGGCCTTGCCTGGTTCTGATGTCAAACGTCGCTTACACAATCCCGAACCTGATCCAGGGCGTCAGTCAGCAGCCTGATGCGCAGCGTGATCCAAGCCAGGGAGAGATTCAGATCAATGGGATGAGTTCCATTGCCGAGGGCCTGCGAAAGCGCGACAGCAGCAGGGCTGTGGCCAAAGTGAGCAACAGCCTGTTTGGCGATGCGTTCATCCACACGATCCAACGGGATGCAACCGAGAAATACATCTCGGTTATTCGCACGAATGCCATCAGTGTTTTTGACCTGGATGGAGCAGCGCAGACGGTCAACGTGGCGACTGATGCGTTCAACTACCTGAGCGATTCAGGCAAGGCAGCCTCTGAAAACGTCACTGACGCTCGCAACCAGATACGAGCCGTCACGATTGCTGATTTCACCTTTGTACTGAACACCCAGCGCACCACGGCAATGACTGCCGACATAGCGCCCGCTACGGCACGTCCGGCTGCGCATGAATGCCTGGTGTGGGTCAAGCAAGCCAGCTACGGCAACGAGTATCGAGTGGTCTGCTCTGTAGGGACAGGAACAGCTATCGAGGTAACTGTCGAAACTCCAGTTGCTCCTGTCGTCAGCAGCGGCGGCACGACCACCGAGTTCCGTATCAGCTCAGAGGAGATTGCTGAAGAGCTGATGACCGGTGGCACTGGCACTGGCCTGGAGGACATTGCCGGGCTAACTGTTGAGCGCAGCGGCTCTGTGCTGTGGCTGCGTTCTGCGCAAGCAATCAACATCGAGGTGTTTGACGCCAAATCCAACACGACCATCACGGCGATCTTGGATGAGGTGCAGACCTTCACCGAGCTGCCGACTGTTGCCCCAGAGGGCTATCAGGTCGAAGTCGTTGGGGACCCCGGCAATGCCTACGACAACTATCACGTCGAATTTGAGCCGCGTTCTGGCGACTTTGCCGAGGGTGCCTGGCTGGAGTGCGTTGCACCTGGCGCTCAGTTCATCATCGACGAGGACGAGATGCCGCATGTGCTGGTGCGGCAGCCAGATGGTGAGTTCTTCTTTGGCCCTGCCGATGGCAGGACGCTGTCGGGTGGAACCGGCCCAACGGCATGGACGTTTGATCTTCCCGCTTGGGGCCAACGCACTGCAGGGGATGACGTAACCAGCCCGCTGCCGACGTTCTTGAACAACAAGATCAACGACATCTTCATCTACAAGAACCGGCTGGGGTTCCTGTCGGATGAAGCGGTGATCCTGAGCCGCACGCGGGACTTCTTTGAGTTCTTCCCTGAGACCGTGACAACGGTTCTGGACACCGACCCGATTGATGTGGTCGCTTCAAACAACAAGGTCTCAGTCCTGAAGTACGCCGTGCCGTACCAGGACGAGCTGATCATCTTCTCGGAGCAATATCAGTTCCGGTTCAACGCAGCGGAGACGATCCTCACGCCTGCCACTGCGCAGATCACGATCCTTACCCAGTTCGATGTCGATACGGGCGTCAGGCCGTTGCAGGCAGGCGGCGGGATCTTGTTTGCGCAATCCAACGACCAGTGGAGTCAGTTCCGTGAGTTCAGCGTTCGGGGTGCCGGCACGGCGCTGACTGCAGACTCAGCCGACATCACGTCTTACGTCTCCAGCTATATCCCGAACGAGTGCTTCAAGATGACCATCAATGACACGGGCAACTCTGCCTATGTCATTAGCGGCAAGAACGTGACGGGTGGCACGAATTACACCCAGCGCGTTTACGTCTACAAATGGTTCTTCCGTAATGCAGGCCAGGGCGCTGAGCGTGCGCAATCCAGCTGGAGCTACTGGGACTTCAACGGTGAGGTGCTGCAGGTCGAAGCCATTGAGGAGCAGCTGTATGTGCTGATCGCTCGTGGCACTGAAGTGTGGCTGGAGAAGATCTCAATCATGGACCGCATGGGTGAGGAGGTTGCTGCTCCCTATCCACTCCTGATGGATCGCTTGGTCAGCACCACCACAGCCACGCCAACTGCACTGCGCATGGCGGCTGGCACCTATGACTCCGACAAAGACGAAACCACCTGGACGCTGACCTATACGGCACAGGCCAAAACGCAGCTGTGGTCTGGCTACAAGATGTCGGCTACCGGCAAGCCGGGCCCGGTGTTGCTGGACGAGATCACAACCGGGACAGCGTTAAAAACCAGAGGTGATTGGTCAACCACTCAGGTGTGGGCTGGTGAGCCCTATGAGTTCCGGTATCGGTTTACCAAGTTCAAGTTCTATAGCGAGATCGGTGGTGGCAAGGCTGCAGTGAACACCTATCGGACTCAGATCCGTAGGGCCAAGCTCAGGTATCACGAAAGCGGCTTTTTCAAGATCAAGGTGTTGCCAGAGCATCGCTCAGAAGGCCTCTACAAATACGACGCAACGGACATTGCAGTGAGGGGCAGTTGGATTGGCCAGCCCACAACAATGCCGAACGATGTGATGCGTTACTACGAGGGGGTTTTCAGCTTCCCGGTATTAGGTGATGGCAGTCGTATCTACTGCGAGATCCTCAACGACACACCTCACCCCTGCAAGTTCTCGACCTGTGAATGGATCGGGAACTTGACCGACCCATCCAGGAGCCGTCGATGAAGTGGATTGAGCCCTCGCTTGACGTGGCGTATTACGTCGGCGAGAACCTGCGCAATGAGGACTGCCAGGAGGTGTCTCTCAGCCATGGGATTGCACCGACCGATGCAGTGGTCCATAGCTTCCTGGACAGCCAGAGGTGCAGCGCGTTTGCGACTGAACTTGGCGAGCCATGTGGAATGGCTGGTGTTGTCGGCAATCGGGTTTGGATGCTGGCGACAAAGAAGGCAACAGTTGGCCGCCATGCCCGCTGGCAGCTACTTACAGAAGGGCGAAAATGGGTTGACCAATGCATTCAAGAAGTGGGTCCATTGCATAACTACGTTTATGCCAAGAACGATGCTTCGATTAAGTGGCTGAAGCACTTGGGCTTTGAAGTGATGGATCCCGAGCCTTATGGTCCTTGCGCTGCCTTGTTCTGTCATTTCTGGAGGGATCGCTGATGGAACCAATTTCAATGGCAGTGATGGGTGCGCAGATGGCTGTTGGCATGGCCAGCAACCAGGCAGCCAATAACGCCAGGCAGCAGACGTATGCGAACAACGTCGCGTTTCAGGACGCGCAGCAGACGTTCAATACCTGGCAGGCAGGGTTCAATGCGGATATGCGCAATTTGAACAACGAATACAAGTATTGGGGAGAAACTCTCGCGTATAACGAGAACCTCAGCTATGCGCACCAGCTCGACAATTACGAGCTTGCGAAGGAACTGGCGCAGGCCCAGAAGGTACTTGAGGCTCGAGTTGCTGCCGGTGTTAATTACGTTGCGATGTCGGAAGCGATCCAGGCGGCTTACCGCGAGCGCGGTGTCTCCGAAGCTGTTGCTGAGCAGCAGTTCATGTATCGCGGCCTCCAGGCATCAGCTGCGTATCAGGCTTCTGCGTCGGAAGGTAACTCGACTGATCGATATGTCAGAAACGCATCGCGACAGATGGGTGACTACCGCTCTCTGAAGAAGCTCAAGGAGGGTTTTGCGGAAAACCAGTACAGCCGGCAGCAGCTGGGGATGATCACTGACTACCTGAACCGGTACAACAGCCAGCAGTTCTACAAGAAGGCACCGATCAAGAAACCGACGATGCCGTTTGCACCGCTGCCGTCGATGATCACGCCGCCGCAGCCTTATATGCAGGGCTCACCGCCGATGGATACGCGGTTCTTGGATAACGCGACTACAGCATTCAGTGCATTGAACACTGGCCTGGATCTGAACAAGTCGATCATGCAAGAAGCCGCGGGTGGCGGCGGGGCCTTGAGTGGCCTCAATAATTCACTTAGGGGACTGCTTGGCATGGGGGCACGTGAGTAATGGCAAAACCACCCGAGCTACCTAATTACGAACTGACGCCACAGGCCAGGCCGGTTGATACCTACCTGCAGCCCATTGAGCGTTCAATCGCTAAGCCGACAGCGCCTCCTGGGATGCCCCAGGTCAAAGGCATTGATCAGGTTGGCCAGAACAGTGTTGGCAGTTACCAGGGGTACAACCAGGCGCAGCAGCTGGCGCAGAGCCTGACGAAGTTCAATCCAGCGATGACCAATGCGCTCAAGGCCGGTGGCCTGGCATTGGCCACGCACATCATGGATAAGAACCACCAGCAGGCTGTCGCGGCTGCGCAGAAGGCTGAGGCGTTGCTGGATTCACAGACTGAGCTGTCTGCAGAGGAGCGTGCTGCAGCGACACGCCGCTTGGCTGGTCGTGATCCCAAGGCAGGCGGGATCATGCATGTGCTTAATCCCTACCGGGAGTGGGGATGGCTGCGCGGCATGGCCTATTCAGCTGGGCAGAAGCTCAAGCTGGAGATTCCTGCACTGGCAGGTGAGCTGACTGGAGCTGACTATTTGTCCCCGGACCAGGGGATGGGCCGGATGATCGAGCTGCGCAATCAAAAGCTGCAGGAGATCAGCGAGCAATACGGCGTTGATGAGAACACGCCGAGTTATCAGAACTATGTCCTGAGGCCTTTTAACTCCTCGTCGGACAAGCTGCGCAGCCAGGTCATGAGTGACCGGGTCAAGTGGATGGACCTGCAGCAGCCGTCGATCATTGCCAACAACGTCGGGCAGTTACTGCAGAGCGTTTACGGGCAAGACGTACCGACTGTTGACATCGTCACCAGCGATGGCACTGTCCTGCAGATGACGCTGGATGCCAGCACTGATGCGAACGGGCTGCCGACACTTACCAATAACGAGGTTCAGTTTCAGCGGGCTGTAATCGATCAAGCCGGGCAGATTCTGCAGACGCAAGGCGCGCAAGCGGGCCTGCCGGGGCAGCGTTCTAAATGGACGAAAGAGGCTTACAAGGATCTGATTTCTCGGCCTGGGTTCCGCAATGGTCGGCCGCGGCAAATTCTGGACAACCTGCCGTCAAACCAGCCCGCCATGGGCCCTGACGGCAAGCAGCTCCAAATTGATGGCGTGCCGCAGTATCTGACGCTTGGCCAGGCCTTTGCTGGTGATGCTGCAGAGATCGACTACCGCATGAACCGTGAGGCATTCCAGTCCCGCACGCGTGAGCTGACGCTGTTGTCGCAAGGCGCAGCAACAGCTGTGGCTGGCGCGACGCAGAACATGACGCAGGGGCCGAAGCGACTTGATGCTGCACTAAAGGCCTTGGACGTTTGGGCCGTTGATGTTGGCTTGAGAGATCAAAACGGCAATTTTGTTAGCGAAGACGCCAGGATCAAATTCAACGAGATCCGTAACAAGGTTGCTGCGCAACTCACCAGCCAGGACGTGCTGCAAACGCAAGGGATTGATCCGCAAGCTGGCCTGTCATGGGCAGCTGGGTTCCGGCAACGAGTCGTTTCAGGTGATCGTCGGGGTGAAGCGACGGAGCTGCGATCGGCATTAGCGGTTGCACAAACGATGGGCGACGCAGGCGATGCTTGGTTCGACAGGATGTCGGACGAGATCGCTGATGCCTACAAGGCAGAGAATGCGGTTGATAGCGTTCGCGGCCTGAAGGGCATGCTGAACCTTCGAGTTGATGCAAACACGGCGCGTGAATACCCCGGCTACAACTCAAACGATCCTGATTTACTGGAGTCGAAGGCTCGCCAAACACTGAAGTACCAAGAGATTGGTGGCAATGCTGTGCTGGAAGCACGGGCTAACCAGGGGCCGAATGATCCGCCTTTGACTGCTGCACGGGAGCAGCAGATTGCAATGAAGGCAATTGAGGACTGGGCCAAGGCCAACCCTGAGGACTGGGCCTACCTGTTCCCCGGTTCAGAGCTGCCTGGCGCACCGCCAATGACTGAGGCCGGTATTCCCCCTGCGCCTGCACCTGGGGCGGCAAGGCCTGTGTCTGAGCAGGTAACTGCACCGGCAGCAGCACCACCAGCGGCTCAGCAGAACACAGCTGAAAGCCCGGTTTATACGACTGGGCAGTTAGATGACATGCCGAACCGGCTGCCGCGGCTTCGTCGTTATCAACAGGAAGCGGTGCTTGATCCCAATTCCCTGGTGGAGCTAATCGTCAACCAGATTGAAAGCCCAGGGGACCTAAGCCTGCCGCCGCAGCTGCAACGTGCGCTGCGTGAGCTAAGCATCACTGACCCGTTCGTATTTATCGACGCGCAGCTCAAGCGGTACCCAAACATCAGGCCGCAATGGACGACAGACGACTACGAGAAGCTGCGGCTTAAGTGGTCTCAGGCTGCTGGTTATCGAGAGAACGCGATTGCTACCGCTACGCTCAGGCGCAACGGCATGACGGCTTTGGCGTCAATCAGCAGCTGGGCCTCTATGGCCTAACTGTTGCCAGGCCGCAGAATAGGTGTATTGGCAGTAAGCATCTGTGTCCCCAGCTAGGCCTTTAACTCCAGAAGAAATGATCCCCGTGCTGGGGGAGCAGCAGGAAAGCGAGAAGCCGGATGAGGGTTATCAGGTACAGCGCTGGTGGCAAAAGCCAGGCAATGAACTGCAGTACTTATTCGGCACGCAGATCCCGCAATTAGGCGGGGTACTGAAGGAATCACTGGTTGATCCTGTCGTTGAGGCAGCTGGATCCGTACAGCAGCTGGACCAGGGCTACCAGCAGGTTTATCGAGGCACTAAGGGCAGCAGTGTTTATCGCGCCCCAGACGGAACGCTTTCAGGCGAGCTGCCAAGCCAGGTTGAATCGCAGCAAGGCGCATTTCGCGCAGCCACACAACCGCTGCAGTTTCTTGGCCCCGCCGGGCAGTCAGCGAGGCAATCGCTTGTTGATGCCTCGGCAGATGCCCTGGGTGCGACCAAAGAAGAAGAGCTGTATGCCAACCCAGACGCCAGGCGCGTGCAGGGCATTGGCCAATTCACGACAGAAACAGCGGCGGCAACATTACTAACCGGCGGAACGATTGGTGTTGGCCGTGCGGCATTTGCTCGTTTGTCGCCTGGTTTGCAGGGCGCTTTGAGAACACCGTTTGCTGGGCGGAAGCTGCTGAACTGGGTTGGCTTTGCCGGCCTGGAAGGCGCTTATTCCGGCGTATTCCAAGATCCTTTTCGGGAGCAGGGTTTCTTGTTCCCTGTCGATCCAGCGACGGATTCGCCGTTTAGTGCGTTTGTCAAAAACACTCCCAGCAATGCCCTGACCGATGCAGTCCTGGGCGGCACGCTTGAGCTGAGCACCAGAGCCACTGGGGCAACACTCAAAGCTTTATTCCCCAACCTGGCCAGGCGGCAGCGTGGCGTTCGTGCGCAGCAGGAAGTTTCCCAGGCGCGTGAATGGCTGGAGGAGAATGACATCCAGCGGGAGAACCCGGATGGCACGTTTGAGCGTGTCGAGCCACCGGCTGAGCCCGAAACAGAAGCCACCGCTGTAGAGACACCCGAAACAGAAGCACCAGCAGCACCCGAGGCAGAAGCTGCCGCGCCTGAAGCCGGCAATGTGCTGGATGACTACGAAGCCGCAGCTCGTGCGGAGGAAATTGAGAAAGCCAGCGCTAGTGATGCCAAGCGCTCCCTAGACGACATCGACGATGAAGGGCTTGAGCGCGTTGCTCAAAGCGACAACAAGATCGAGGCAATTGAGGAGGAGCTGCAGACCAACGCAGTTGAGTTTGAAGAAGCGCCTCAGGAGATGATCGCTTTCCCGCAGGAAAAGCTGGCCGAGGGCACTGCTGCTTATGGCGATCAACTGGAGGCCATCAGCCGCCAGAACCTGATCAATGCTGCGGATCCCCGCAACAGCCGGCAGCTGTATCAGAAGGTTGCTGAGCTTACGGGCAAGGACCACGCGGAGTTCACCAAGGCCGATGTGATTGCAGGCATGAAGGCCTTGCAGACCGAGGGCATTGTCTTTATGCCAGACCGCCTGCAGCCGTCATCGCAGCTGATGCGAGTGGAGGACATTGAAGTCAATATTGAGCGGTTCCAGTACAAGCAGGGTGTTGATGCCAAGGGACGCCAGAAGGGTGAATCCATCAGCGACACCGAGCTGTGGAACACGGAATTTGAAGGCGTCATCGAAGTATGGAAAGACCCTGCTGATGGCAAGACCTATGTCGTTAATGGCCATAACCGCCTGGCAAAAGCCAAGGAGCTAGGCATCACCAGCCTGCCGGTGAAATACATCAACACGCTGGATCCTGGGCAGGCGCGTGCGCGTGGTGCAGCAAGCAACATTGCTGCCGGCAGTGGTACTGCGTTTGATGCCGCTAACTATTTCGACGAGGCAGGGATCAATACACCGGAAGACCTGAAAGCTTCTGGCTTCTCGATGGAGGGTGGCAAAGCAAGGCAGGGCCTAGCCATCAAGAACCTGCCGCCGAGCCTGCGCCAGGACGCAATGGATGGGGTTCTGGAGCTGAAGCAAGCCGAGATGCTTGGCATGAGTGGCCTCAGTGATGAGGACATGATTCGCGTCGCGGCCATGAGCCGAGACAAGGGGATGGGGTTCTTTGCAGAAGTTCTGCAGATGGCCCAGTCACCTCGTTCGCAGGTTGAGGTTGATCAAGGCGGCTTGTTTGGAGCCGAGTTTCTAGACACCCTGGCGGTCAAAGCCGACCTTGCTTCCCGTGTCCGCAGCATCCTCAACACTGAGAAGCGCCAGCTTGGAGGCGCCGCAAAAGCTAAGAACGCAGGCCTCCTGGCAAGCCGTGCAAACACGCAAGTTGATCAAGGGGCTGCAGCAAGTGCGGCTGCGCAATCGAACCAAGCGCTCCAGCTATTTCAACGGGATAAATATCTCGCCGGTACTGATGCCGCTGAGCTCTTAAACCAAGGCACTGATGTTGTCGCTAATGGTGGTGATGCGGCAGTCGTCGCCGATCAAATCGCTGGCCAGCTGCGGGAGGGGGCAGAGGGCCAGCCTTTAATCAAGACCGCAGAGCCTGAGCCGGCACCGCAAAGCAACGAGGACATCTGGTCTCAGCTGAGCACTACAGAAGCGCTGGCTATGCGCGAGCGGATGGAGAAGCGCCTGCTTACGCAGAGGCAGATCGACAACAGCAAGAAAGTCATTTCTGATGCTGATGATGCGTTTGGCAGGGGGGAGGAGGTTGACCTGAAGAAGGTTGAGGCTGCGCAAAAACGCCTTGATCGAAACGATGAGGCTGTCGAATTTATTAACTGGTACGACTCACGGAACGAGCCCAAGACCCGCGAGCAGCGTGATCAACTGAAGGCCAAGATCATCCGTGATGCGCTGGATCAAGGTCAGATCAGGACTGACCCGGCAATTCCTTCTGTGCAGGACGCTGCTGAGTCCCTAGAGGACTTGATGCTGTCGCCCATCCGGGCAATCCAAGAGGAGATTGCACAGGCCGATGCTTATGCCCGTGCTGATGCCGAGCAGAAGATGGCCGAGATCCAGGCCAGAGACGAGGCAAACGGTTATTACGAGCAGGACATCCAACAGCAGCTGGACAACGGCATGCTGGATGATTTCCCCGAGCCCACCGAACCCGAGCCGTTGCCGGAGCCCGAGGGTGAGCCGTCTTATCAATTGCCGGCTGATGTGGCTAAGTCCAAGCCGCGGTATGGCCTGGGCACTGTCGTGTTTGGCAACGACTTTGACCGTGCGGCTTACATCCTGCAGAGCAAGAGCAGCAGCGATCGAGCCAAGAAGACCAAAGCAATCATCACCAAAAGCCTGGAAGAACAGGGGCTTGATGTCGCTGTTGTGCGGAAGCACGGCGAGAAGGTCAAGAAGGCCATTGGCGACCAAGTGCTGGATATGACCGGCAGCCGCCGGGCGCCTCAGTCGGCAATGGAGATCCAGGTGGAGGCAGTGCCTTTTGACGGGGGCATGACGACTCAGAACGTCACGGCTTCTGTCGAAGGTGATCGATTCATGGGGTTGGCAAACCAAAAGACCTGGCGGCTGGATGACTACGAGGAGGCCAGGCAGGCGGTTGCAGACATTGTTCGGCGTGTCGCTGGCAAGGACGCCAATGTTCGTACGTCAAGAACCAAGCTGAAAGAGGTTGTCATCCCGAAAGAGCACGGCGGAGATGGCAAGGCAATGGGCTATTCATCTGGTCAGTACGACTGGGGCGAGGATCTGGTTTCGGTGTTCGCGTTGGTGAATACTTGGTCGGCGGAGTTGCTGGAGACCACTTATCACGAGGCTTGGCACCGGGTACAGGCAAGGCTCCTCACCAAAAAAGAGATGAATGCGTTGAATACGGATTACGCCAAGCGTCAGTTCCGAGAAGCAGCTGGTTGGTATTACGGCTCGCAAGACAAGGCTTCTATTGAGATGCAGGCCCATGCCTTCCAGGGGTATGCAGCCTGGCGGGACGCGGGATATGGCACCAGCTTCCGTCAATACCGGCGGTATATGCAGGGGCAGAACAAACGAGCTGCCCGAGATTCGTTTGCTGAGTTGGCAGACGATCTTGGCTTTACACCTTCAGAGACAGCGTCAGCTATCAAAAACTCACTCGAGGAGATGGATGGCAACTACGTTCATGCCAGGGCGATCAAGGAAGGGCTGCAGGGCAAAGGTGTTCTTGAGGCGAACGCAATGGATAAGTTCATGGAACGCCTCTACGAGATCTTTGAGCGCATTGGCAACTTCGCTCGCGGCAATGGGTTTACCAGTGTCGGAGATTTGTTTGAACGGGCCTATTCCGGCAGACTGGCCAAGAGGCGTCGTTTCATTTCAGCAGTGAAGGATTTTGCTGAAGACGGGGGAAGCGGCCGCGGCGATATTGCGATGGAGTGGTTCTACGACAACCATCAGCAATGGTTGGCAACTGAAGAGGCGAAATTAGCGCAGGAAGAATTAGGCCTAAAACAAGAAGCCATGGCAGGAGGTTGCTGATCATGCAGTGCGATGACCTGTTCCAGAAAATCCAGTCGGTTCAAGAGCGCAAGCGCCGGCTGCAAGAGCTGAAGCTCACATCGCAGTCGATCGACAGCCCAGACGGCAATGTTTACGACGACTGGATTAATGAAGCCGGCAACCGTGAAGCAGCAGCAGAGCGGGCGCTAGGCAAGCGACAGAAGCCAGTTGGCTCCCAAGGCCAACCGACCAACTTTGGCCAGGTGATCGACAGCCTGGGCGAAGAAGGCGCGCTGCCTGTCGCGGCCGACCTGATTGGTTTGAACAAAGGCTGGCAGGACTACAACCCGGCAGCTGCTGCGGAATACGTCAAAGTCAATGGCGCCAATGTGGTCGCTGATCGCATCAACGCGATCTTCACCGAGCTTGGCCAATCGGTTCGTAAGAGCGAGATCCTGGACGCGATTCAGAAGAACGCTGCGCCGTTCGTACACATCCTGTCCAACATGGACCGGCTCCAGGTGTACGACGACATCACTCGGGTTCACATGGCCGACAAGGTCAAAGAGCTAGCTGATATTGCTGAGCAGACAGGGCAAATGCCCGACATCCAAAAAATCAAGGAGTTCATCCAGTCGTTTGAGGTAGCTGCTTACGCGCACGGGATGCGCAACTTGGCTTCACGCCGAGCTGGCCAATTGCTGCAGCAGCTGAAAGGCACCCGTTATGAAGACGTGGGGATCAAGCTGATCATGGAAGAAGACGCTGTGGCTGAGAAGGCTGCGGTCGAAGCCCTTGCCAAGGACGTAACCGAGAAGACTGACGCCGATGGCAACCCTGCACCGAAGAAGCTGCGTGATTACATCGAGGCGGGCGAGGTAACCAAGGCCGTTGTTCGAGCGGCCAAGAAGGGCGCCAAAGGCGCTGAAGAGCTGCGGGAGATCCAGAGGACAATCCTGCTCGAGGCAACGGATCCAAACGCTGGGCCTGGCAGTAATACCTGGGACAACACGGCAAACGTGATGGCCCGTGCTGCTTATAAGGACACAATCCTGGCCAGCGCCAAGTCGATCGGGGTCAATAACTACCTGTCGCAAAAGATGATCTACCTGACGCAGGGGGTCAGGCAGGTATTCCAGAACAGGGTGGAGCTGGGTCAGCCATCACCTGACGTTCAGATGGAAGTTACTGGCGTCAATGGTGACCTGAAGATGGTCAACCCTCTTGATACGAGGGACAACCGCAGCATTTTCCAGGACATGTACGACGCTGCTCGCAATGCGGCAGCAGCTGACTACGCGGCATCGCTGATCATTGACGAGGGTTTCATTGCCACCAGCTGGATGGGAATCCCCAAGCAGCGGATGCAGTCAATTCTGCGTGCAGTGAATGATGGATTCTTTGAGGGCAAGACTCCTTTCGCTGGTCGTACCGACGACTTCAACACTGCCAAGGGCCAGCTGCCTCCTAGCGCGCAGCCAGAGGTCGCCAGGGCGATCATGGATATGCCGTACCAAGGCAACGCCTTTAGCCGGACGCTGCAGCTTCGGAACAAGTTCCACACTGCGATCAAGTACTTCACCAATAAGTACGCAGTTAATCCGCTGCTGAAAAAAGCCGGGCTGCCTGACCTGCCTGTGTTCTCTGCACTGCAGATGAACGCCGCAATTGACCAACGCGCTGGTGTTCGTGCGTTCCTGGTGACGATTGCGAACGAGAAGCTCCAGGAGCTGACCATCAAATATCCAAAGCTGTCGTTCAAGCGGCGCTTTGCCTTGATGATGCGCGATGTTGATGAAGCGCTAATCCGGGCGACGCCAACTGACGCGCAGATTGGTCGCTATCGGAAACAGTACGACCTGGGGCCTGAGATCAGTGACGACATGATTATGTCGAAGCTGCAGCAGCAGAACGTCGGCTATCCACTGTTGGATAACGACCTAGCTGTGAAAGCACAGAAGGAGTCTGTTGCTCAGCGGATGCAACAGAAGCCCGACGGAATGGCGGGCAAGATCGACTCTGTTGTTCAGAACGCTCGCCAGTACGACGAATTTGAATCCACGGTCGCCTCGTTCTGGCGTGCGCCATTCAACGGCTTGATGTGGAGCCTGGGCTTTAGCGCCGACACGATGACGCTTGGCATCAATAAGGCGATCAAGCTGGGCTTTAACAAGATGAGAGGCCAGGCCACGCCGAAGATGGTGGCTGAGGCGCAGGCCGCGACGATGATGTCGCTCGGCATGTGGGGCACCTTTGCCGGGCTCAAGCAGTTTGAGAATGGGATTATTGGTAACGGGCCTATTGATAAAGAGCGACGCAAGGTCTGGGAGGAGAACCTCAGGCAGCGTGGCTTGAAGCCCAACAGCATCCTTGGCGTTCAGCTGCCGGGCATTCCGATTGCCCACACGTTGTTCTTGATGAATGACATCGTTGATATGGCCGGGAACCAAATCAATAACGGCCTCGATACGAATGACTTGATGTGGGATGGCGTCAGCCTGCTGGCCAATCAGGTGATGACGATGCCGGGCTTCTTCCAGATGAAGTTCCTGCTTGATGCCATTAGCGACCCCAACCCACGCAAGGCAATCGGCGTGGCCGCCAGCTACCTGAACTCCTGGTTCAACCCCTTGAATGGCGGGATGCGGGATGCGCAGCGACTTGGTGGGATCAACCGTGATTCGTTGGTCGTTCCCCCTGCGCCTTTCCTGCAAAAGGATGGTGAGCTGTTGCTGCAAGAGCTGGGGCCTGATGCTCCGCAGAATCAGGTATTTGCAGCCATGCAGCGAGCTGCCTATGAATCAGCTCCTGGCTTGGCTCACTGGGGTTTAGGCGTTCCAGTGTTTGAGTACACCTATCTGGGTCGTGAGCGCCGCACACCGCCTGGCGTGACTGCTTGGCAGATGATGACTGGGCAGCAGGGCATCCGTGATGGTGAGTCCTCTTGGTTTGTCGAAAACCAGCTGGAGTACCTGGGCCAGCTGCGGCCGCCATCTGTGCAGATGAACGGAATGCTTGAGGGCGTGCCGGTCTCTACGGACCTAATCAAGGAGCACAACTATCAGATGGGCCATGTCGTTTCCCAGCGGGGATTCGGCCGCGACGCTGAAAGCCCAACAGGCATGTCTTACACCGTGCCGCGCCTGCTGAAGAACGGTAAGCAGGTGACGGAATCGGTCAGCGTGACGAAGCTGATGAGCCGACTAACCAAGGGCAACACCTTGCGGGAAGCTTTGAATGAGTTCTTCAAGGATCCGGTTTACAAGGAGTTGCAGGCCAACCCGGCGACATCATCTGATCCAGCGGTGGTTCGCATCTCTGATCAAGACAGGACGCAGCGACCAGTTCATCGGATTATTCAGCGGCTGCATTCTTATTACGAGGACTTGGCAACTGCTCAGATTGCGGCGAGTGATTCGGAAGCAGCTCAGCGGTGGCAGCGGGGCCGGCAGCGTTTAGCGGCAGGTGATTCCATGACTCGTAGCGACCTGCGGGAATTGCGCCAGACACTGCGTTAAACCAGACTAGGAATACGGCTTACGCGAGTTATGACTCTCCCCACCCCGTTTAGCTATACGCAGTTCGACGGGGACGGGTCTGAGACCAGTTTCAGTTTTACGTGGGATTACATCAGCAAGGAAGACGTAAAGGTCTACCTGGACCAGACGCTTGTTAATGAAGGCACTGGTGCCAGCGAGTGGCAGTGGGATGGCGACAAGAAGATCAAGATGGGCACCGCCCCAGCAGTGGGCACGAAACTGACGATCAGGCGAGAGACGCCAGAAGATAAGCAGATCGTTCAGTGGACTGATGGCAGCCACCTGATCGCTGATGACCTCAACAAGAGTGATCGGCAGTGGCTGTATCTGGCAGAAGAACACCACGACGTAATCATCAGGATCATTTGGGGCTTGCCCCCGGTGCCTGGGCCTGGGCTGCCTGATGACCTGTTCGGTTTATGGAACCGCCTTGCACGCAACAAGGACTCCAACAAGGGCACTAGCAATGAAGTTGCGCAGACGATCGACAAGACCGATCAACTGAAGGGTGACGCCAACTCACCACAGAACGGTGAAGACAGTTATGTGTTGACGCTGGGCGCCATCAGCGAGCGCTTGGATCTGATCAAGGGTGATGGCTCGAGCTATCCCGGCACAGGTAACACCGGCCAGCTGGGCAAGCTGCGGGTGAATAGCAGCAACAAGCTGTTCTTCTGGGATCAGTCGTTATCAACCCCAGCGTGGGTGGAGATTGTTGGCGGGGAGGCAGGTGCGGCAGCAACCATTGCTGTTGGCACCACGACCACGCTGGATGCTGGCAAAGACGCAACGGTCAGCAATAGCGGCACCAGTTCCGCTGCAGTCTTTGACTTCGGCATTCCCAAAGGTGCAAAGGGCGATGACGGCAGCCCTGGCAGCAAGGGCGATAAAGGTGACACCGGCC
>Ga0115011_10001548_pt1 | contig 16551 bp, 12 predicted proteins | sample TroAtlMetagenome_2_FD_88705 | JGI IMG/M metagenome (GOLD analysis project Ga0115011, IMG submission 88705) | Marine eukaryotic phytoplankton communities from Atlantic Ocean - Tropical Atlantic ANT8 Metagenome | ecosystem: Environmental > Aquatic > Marine > Oceanic | place: Tropical Atlantic...
TGAACAAGATCTTTGGTTCTCGCAATTCCACACTGTGCTACAGCTGCCGATGTATCACTAGGTTGAGATTTATCTTTTCTCTCTGTACAAAATAATCCATATATATAGCCATCTTCATGCAGTGTAAGCCTCATGTCGTATACATTTGTATCTGGCTCTTCTGTTTCGGGCATATCAATAGGCTTATCCCAAAATTTAAAGTTATCTACACCGTTAGGGCTCTCAGCCACAGCGAAGAACGACTTTCTATCATTACCTTCCACGCGCACCACTACAACAAACTTGTTATCGAATTTTATTGCTCCGGCATTAAAGGCAGCATTTACTCCAATTCTTTCCATGAAATGAGGATTAGTTTCCTTATTGAAGTCATAACGCCAATTTAAAGGGATATGCTCAGCTGTTATTACTGGGTTCAACCAGCGTTCAAAGATGCCATTCCCTCCCTCTATAGGTTCATTATTTAAAGAGACTAACTGCTGGTGTTCAGATTTTATTAAACTTGAACGCTGTTCATATGAGAATAAGTTCATCACTATTTTCCTAATAAAAGTATCTATCTTTGATCTGGTTGTGCGGTAGCTGTAGCTATTCTTGGCTCGTTAAAGGAGGATTCTTCAAGCCTGTCCCACCAATTTATCTTTAAAATGAAGGTTGTAATCAGGGCTATCCCGAGTGAAATAGTAAACTCTGGCCAATATTGAATGACCAGAAAAATAGGGGAAGCTGTTAAACTGGTGTGCCAAATAAGCCCAATTACTACGTTGAATAAATCTCTTTTGAAATCTGTGTTAGGTAAAATTCCAGGGTTGTCCAGCTGCGCTTCATGCAAAACTGGTTTCCAAAATCCCCAAGGGCGTGTTTTGATGTAAAATCTTTTCAATACTTCAATATCATCGGGACCACTTATTAGGCTCGTAGCGATACAAATTACTATGCAGCCAACAAACAGAAACGGAAAAGCATAGAGAGGTGAAATGTCAGTAAACATGAGAGGAATAGCCCCTAAGATACCCGCAACCATACCTGTAAAATAGGCAATGCCTGAAAACCTCCACCAATACCATTTTAAAAGATTGGACGCTGTGTAGCCGCCGTACAATGCTGAAACCAACCACAGGACGATACTGTTAAGAGATGGAACGAATAAGCCAATAACAGTGCCTAATACAATAAAGACAACTGAAACTAAATAGCTCATTCTTACCGCGGATTTTTCAGACGCTTGAGGATTTATGTAGCGTTTGTATATGTCATTGACTAGGTAAGCTGGCGCAGCATTTGTCGTTGCAGCAAACGTCGACATGAAAGTTGCCAACAAGCCCGCTATTATCAAGCCGAGAAGCCCACTAGGGACAAAGTTAGCCAGCGCAAAAGGAAGGATTTGTTCAAAATCAGCTTCGCTGCCCATTGCTTGTAGAGTAGGTAAAAAATAAACTAGAGCGAGAATTGTTAGCCCAGTTATCATCATGTAACGGGGGAACAGTAATACGATGCTAACGAAGCCACTCATTTTCGCAGCTTCAGCTGGCGATTTTGCAGAAAGCACTCTTTGCATATCAAAATTTGGCGCCGGCCCAGCCATACTCTGAAACACGCCCTTAAATAGAACCAGCATGATGAAGATAGAAAATAACGACCACCCATCATCGATAATTTTCCTGTTAGCTGAAGCTAATATGCCACTCCAATCTAAATCTAAATTCCAACCAATTGATATGGATGTCCAACCATCAGGGATGACTTGATTTAGCATCTCAGGGGAGACTTGTTGCATCGCAATAACACCAATTGCAACACATGCGACCGTCATAATTAAAAACTGTAATACCTCAGTAAAAACGACACTTATCATTCCGCCTTTTACAACATAGATTGCTGTTAGTGCAGTGATAATTAGCCCGTAGATAATCTCGTTGGTACGAGGGTCTACGTGTAGCTCCCATGGAAGAAAAATTGCGGCAAATTTGCCTATACCAATGAAGCCGTAAGCTAAAAAGCCAAGAACGCTGAGTAGAGCAAAGATAACAACGATGAAATGACTTAAATTCGCACCAGCACTGTCACCAAAGCGGAACCGAATCCATTCTGCACCCGTCATAACTCCCGAGCGCCTCAACCAAATAGATAAGAAAACCATTAGAAATACTTGGTTAAAACTCGGCCAAAGCCAAGGAATGTATACACTTTTAAGGCCATAGATAAAAAGAAGGTAAACCATCCACATGGTTCCGCTTATGTCGAACATGCCGGACGCATTCGAAAGCCCAAGGAAAGGCCAGGAAATTTGGTTCCCTCCCAAGAAATATCCTCTTGTAGATCTTTTCGCCATTCGAGATACGAAGACCCCTAACAAAACAACTGAAATGAGGTACAAAATTAAAATTGTTATGTCCAATGAGCTTAATTGCATGAAGGCTCCAACACACTAAAGCGTTATTAAATTGTTAAAATTTGAAACAAGAATAAAATGAACCGGTTCACATATCAAGGTGATTTTTGCCTCTGGGTGATAATCTTATAGAGTAACCATTAGTTTTAAGTATCTGAACCGGTATAAAATCTATTAAATGAAGGTTATTATAGCCAAGTTTATAAGATACAAATTAAAAGGCGTTACACATGGCGACTATAAGGGACGTAGCTCGAGAAGCTGGGCTATCGACAGGAACTATTTCAAAAGCATTGAGCAATCCAGATAAAATCTCAAAAAAAAATCTGGCTAAGGTACAAAGCGCGATAGCTAAACTTAACTATAAACCTAATATGTTAGCGCAGAAGTTCAGAAGCAAACGTTCCAATACAATAGTTGTAATGGTTCCTGATATCGCCAACTTGTTTTTCGCTAACGTTATTAGTGGGGTGGAAACTGTGGCACAGGCCGCAGGTTTTAGTGTTTTACTTGGCGATACTAAAGACTCCGTTGCACGTGAAAAACAGTTTATCAACATGGTGGAAACTAGATTAGCCGATGGCTTAATTAACCTTCGTCCATATCGACCAAATGACGCGCTCCTACCGAAAGAAGATGTACTATCTGTTGCAGCAAGTAGCTGTGAAAATACACCGTCCTACTCAGTAAGAATTGATAACGTGGGAGCGATGCACAAGGTCGTAAGTTACCTTTTGTCACAAGGACATAAACGGATCGGCGTCATAACTGGTCTTAAAGAAAATCCTCATACCATTGACCGTTTGAATGGATACAAAAAAGCACTTGAGGAAGCTGATATAGAATACGACCAGGCGATTGTTATTGAAGGAGATTTTAACTATTGGTCTGGGCTCAGCGCAGCCGAGCAATTTTGTAAGATGGATAATCGGCCTACAGCTATTTGCTCATTTAATGACGAAATGGCAATAGCCGCAATTAAAGGCTTCAATGACAAAGGCTTAAAAATTCCTCAAGACATCTCTGTTACTGGTTTTGATGATATGGAAGTTTCAAAATACGCTATCCCAACATTGACCACTGTTTCGCAACCTGCAGCAAAAATAGGCGAACGATCAGCTGAATTGCTTTTTTCGTTGATAAAAGGCGAGCCCCCTGCGTTGGTTGAACATATTCTCCCTTACGAATTCATCATTAGAGAAAGCACAGCACCTCCGAAAAAGTAAGTCTAAACAACAAAAAAATTGAACCGGTTCAAAAAACATGAGACATTTATGAACCGGTTCATTTTACGTGCTAATTTATTATGTCAAATTCATTCGCAATTGAAGCTCTCCCACTTTACGAAAAATACCTCGAATATACTGACTGGTTAAGCCATCAAGTTTTGCCAAACTGGTTTAACAATGGCTTTGATGAAAACGGTGCGAGCATAGAGAGTTTTAGAGGAGATGGCTCGGTTGCCTTGGACTGTGTGAAACGTTTAAGAGTGCAAGCAAGACAAATGTTCGTTATCTCATACGCACATTCAAGAGGATGGACCCAAACTGGCAAGCAAGCTCTGAAAAAGATAGATGGTTTTCTTGATAGCGTACCTCGCCCTTATAACGAAGAATTTTTCCCACACCTCTTAAGCCAAGAAAAAGTCGTGGTAGATAAAAATGCAGATCTTTACGACTGTGCCTTTTTTCTTCTAGCCTACGCGTGGCGCTTTAGGGTGTTTGGTGACACTAAAGCACTTAAAAAAGCCGAGCTACTAATAACCTCCGTAGAATCATGGTTACACGCAGATTACGGAGGCTGGACCGAAGGGACCTACTCCCACGATGTACGTAGACAAAACCCACACATGCATTTGTTCGAGGCATTTATGGCACTTTACGAGTCTACGCACAACGCTAAATGGTTAGGCTACGCTGGCGAAATGCTGTCGCTTTTTGAAAGTCGCCTTTTCGATCCGGACTACAAAGTGGTAAGAGAATATTTTACCGTGAATTGGCTTCCTCACCCTCAAAAAGGCAATATTGTAGAGCCGGGACATGCTTTTGAATGGGTTTGGCTTCTAGATAAATATTCGTCTTTGACCGGCAAGCCCCTAAAGCACTATTATGAGCCTTTATATAACAAAGCTAAAAAACACGGAGTATTTAGCGCAAACAACGGACATAAGACAATAGTAAATAGTGTTGACTTCAACGGCGAAAGGATTGATAGCAGCCAGCGTCTTTGGCCAATGACTGAATGGATAAAAGCTTCTCTAGTTATGACAGCACACAACCCGTCAAACCCCTCTTTTACAATTGATACTGTGAATGCCATCACATCTCTCATGACATGCTTTTCTCACCCTACATTACCTGGCCACTATGTTGATAAGCTAAATGCGCAGCAAGAAGTTATCGACGATAGCATGCAAGCAAGCACTCTTTATCACCTTATTACAGCTCATCAAACATTACATGCTTATATAGAGGCGCAGTCATGAAATATGGATTCATCGCAATCGTCACTTTTCTGACCTTTCAATTATATGCTCAAGAGCTACCAAATATCTTGCTGATCACAGCCGACGATATGGGCTATGACGACTTAAGCGCACATGGGAGCCAGCACTCGCAAACACCTAACCTCGACGATTTGGCTCAACAAGCAATTACGTTCAGTGATTTTAGTGTCAGCCCTGTATGTGCTACGACAAGAGCATCACTACTCACTGGTAAGCACTTCTACAAAACCGGAGTCTCCGGTGTCCACGGCGGTAGGGACTATATGCACCTCTCCGAGAAAATCCTTCCAGAGATACTTAAGCGAAAGGGCTACAAAAGTGGAATGTGGGGAAAATGGCATACTGGAAAATCTGAAGGCTATTTTCCATGGGACAGAGGATTTGATGAGGCCTATTATGCCGAACTTTATCGTCATGCAAACAGCTTTGGTTTCTTTAACGGCGATAAGGTTGAGCATAATGAGTGGGTATCTAAGGTTGTTACAGACTATGCCTTAGCGTTTATGGAGAAAAATAAAGCACAGCCCTTTTTAGCATATGTCAGCTATTTAGCTCCTCACGAACCGTGGTTAGCCCCTAAAAAATATACCCAGCCATTTTTAGAAAAAGGAATGAGACCTGCGACAGCAAATCTCTATGGAATGATTAGCGAGATGGACTTTCACATTGGAAGGCTGATGGACTACCTCGAAACAAGCGGGTTGATTGAGAACACCATCGTGATTTTCCTCAGCGACAACGGGCCTTGGTGGGATTCGAGTAACTTCGGTGCAATGAAAAAAGACGAATGGATAGCGAGAAACCCGACAAAAATGAACGGGAATAAAGGACAGTCGTGGCAAAATGGAATTCGCTCTCCCCTTTTCGTTAGCTGGCCGTCTCGCTGGGCCCCCGCTAATGTTGAACGCTATGTCGATGTAAAAGATATACTTCCAACGCTAATGGATATAGCTGAAATCAAAACTGCGCCAGATAGTCTTATGGAGGGTGAGTCATTTCTTCCTTATCTAAACGGCGATACCGAAGGCGTAAACACAAGATTTACTTACATTGCTTCACACAACGTGGTCTCTTCCAGCCCTCATTTTAATCAATGGACGCCTGTTGATCATGAGGTGAAAAGCTCTCTCAGGTTATCTTCACAGCCTGTCGGAATACGAACTGAACAATATAAACTTCTGCTCAACCCTGCCGCCGATAACGAGAAGTACCCGAAAGCTAAAGATGGCTGGGCATTGTTTGATATGCAAAACGATCCTTTAGAAAGGAATAATATAGTAAATGAAAAGCGTGATGTTGCCTCTATGCTAAAGCACAAGCTATCGTGTTACTTTAACGACATACTCAATTCAGAGAATTCGTACGCCCCTCCCGTTTATTTGGTTAGCAACGTTAGGCCATCTATCGTTAATGGCTTTGGTCCGTCTAGCACAAGAGGGAACACAACGAGTGAAGCTCATGTACTCACTAATCTTCGCGACAGAGGTGACTACGCCCACTACGATTTAAATGTGGCCGAAAGCGGACGTTACGATATTTATATTAGCCAGCAAGACACCGACAGCGTAGGGTTACTGATAAAGCTCTCTACTCAAAGTGATAAACTAAAATATGAATTCAATGAAAAATCAATTCAAAAAATAGGGAGCATCAATCTTAAAAAAGACCAAGATTACTTTAGGTTAGAAGTGCTCAACAATAATAGCCAAAAGCCATGGACAGCAATTAACGGTTTACGACACATATTTGTGGTTCCACACAAAACCGAATTTGCTCTTAAAGATCTAGCTATTCCTAATTGATCCGCCCTTTAATTTTCTTTTTTAGTGCACCCACTTAACTGTAGCGGTGCACGATTTCAGTTTTCAGCCAATGAGCCCTGCATGCAAGCTCGCTCATCGCCGGCGAAGTTACAAAGGAGCCATCTACGATGTTTTCGTATTGTCCCAACTGTCAAAGTAAGTTAGCAGATAAAGAAAGTGAGCAACTTCTAGACTGCTCAAACTGCAATTTCACCTATTACTTCAATCCTGCCCCTGCTGTTGCAGGGATAATAATCTGCAAAGGACAGGTTTTGTTTAACGTAAGAGCAAAGGAGCCCTCCAAAGGTATGCTTGATCTTCCAGGTGGCTTTGTAGACAAAAATGAGCGCTTAGAGGATGCACTACAAAGAGAAGTGAAGGAGGAACTCGGTATTAGTATTGATAACTGGAAGTACTTAACATCCCAAATAAATCGATATCTCTACAAAGGAATAACCTATCCGACTTGCGATGCGATTTTTATTTCCTACTTAGATGAAATGCCTCGTATAGTAAAGCAAGAAACGGAAGTCGCAGGCACCGTATGGCTTACTCCAGATTATTGTCAACGGTAATCTAATTTTGACCCACTTAGCGGTAAAGTAAAATTGACCCACCTTTAGCGTTTAAACTTCATTTTGTTTATTGGTAACTGGGGCTATTCCAGCGGTTTTTTTGCCTCTAAGCCGGTAACTGTTTCCTGCAATTTGTACGATATGAGCATGATGTAACAGTCTATCTAACAAGGCCGCAGTCAGCGTTTGATCGTCAGCGAAGGCCGTTGACCATTGTGAGAACGGTAAGTTGCTGGTGACGATTACACTGCCATGCTCGTAACGTTTTGCAATCACGTTAAAGAACAGATTGGCTTCTTCTCTCCCGAAGGGTAAATAGCCTATTTCATCAATGACCAGTAGCTTGGGGGCGAGTACGCTACGTTTAATATACCCTTCCAGCCTATCTTGTTTTTTGGCTGTCCCTAGTTGCAACATTAAATCGGCCGCGGTAATAAAACGCACTTTGATGCTTTTTTGAATGGCCTGATAGGCATAACTTAATGCTAAATGGCTTTTTCCCACACCACTTGGGCCGAGTAATACGATGTTCTCAGCTCGCTCGATAAATGCGAGGCTGGTAAGTTCTTGAAGTTGCTTTTTAGGAGCCCCAGTCGCGAACTTGAAGTCGTAATCTGAGAACGACTTAATAGCCGGTAGACCCGCGAACTTAAGCAGTGTTTCTCTCGTTCGTTGCTGTCTTGCTTCTACTTCAACATTCAGCAATGATTCTAGGAAGTCAGCCAACGAGCTTTCTTTCCCAGCTGCATTGTCAGCAATGGCAGACCACTCGGTTGCTAAGGTGCATAACTTTAGGCTGTCACAAGCTTGTTGTATTCGTTCCATTTGCAAGTTCATGGCTGTGCCCTCAACAATTGGTCATAAACACTCAGCGGGTGCTGGAAGCTCTCAACAGGGACGGCTCTTCGTGATGATATTCGTGGTGATGGCTTATTAGATAGAGATTTTAGCGGCAAGGACGCCAATGCCAGTTGCTCCTTAATTAATAAGGCTGCTGGCGTTTGTTTTGTCGTTCCGTGTATTCTTTGGTTGGCAACATCTTCGAGCCATGGCCCGATTTGTGCGTTGGCCGTATCAACATCTAGGGTAAGTCCGGCTTGTTTCAATGTTGCAGCAAGCGGCGTAATAAAACTGTGCTTTAGGTAACCATTAAACCGCTCCACTTTACCTTTGGTTTTTGCGCGGTAGGGCCGGCACGCTCTTAATCTAAACCCATAATCAGACGCCAGTTCAAGAAGATGCTTGTTCCATCGGTGGCGACCATCGCCATAGGCATCTCGCTCAATCATCAAGCATTTGGCGTTATCAAACAGGATTTCCTTCGGCACGCCACCGAAGTAATATAGCGCTTCGCGGATCCCGTCGATCCAATCGTCCTGCTTCTCATGTGTGCTGAAACGCACGTAAGTACTACGGCTAAAGCCCATTGTCGCCACAAACGCTTTAAACTTAGCGTGACCACGCTTAACGGTTGTGAAGTCTACTTGCATCTGTTGTCCAGGTGCCGTTTCGAAGCGCACTACATCTTCTTCTGCTTTGGGCTTAAATTGCCGAATGTAGATTTTTAAAATCCCTTCTTTGCCGTCGTAGCCCTGCGTTTGAATCTCGCGTAACAAGACCGTCGCGGGGATCCAATAGGGCTTAGCAGCCTCAATGCGTTCTCGAACGTAGGGTTTAAAAGGGTCTAACTTTGAAGGCCGAGCAGGCCTAGGCCCATAATTAGGCGTGCGGGCGAGGTCGCGCAAATAGCAACGAACGGTGTTTCGAGCGATACCGAGCTGACGGCTAATAGCTCGGATACTGTGACCCTGTTGATGTAGCACATGAATATCCACTAGTGACTCCTGATTTAGCATTGCATCTCAACCACCGTTTTTTTCATAACCGGTGGTCATTGTGCCTCAGGTGGGTCAATTTTAAATTGTCGTTAGTGGGTCAGTTTTACATTGCCGGTGACAAGTAAGGGCACATCAGCTTAAATCGATTGGAAGTGTGGTTTGTAAACCTCCCCTAATTAGTTACACCCATAATTAGGGGAGGTTTACATGACGATAGCCATGACAGATGAAGTTAGGAGGTTTAGCGCAGAGATTTCTCTGGCTGCTAGCGCAGCCAGAGAAATACTATTACCTATTGATGCGAGCTAGGTTGATATGTGTTACGTTCGGTTGCTACCATGGAACACCGTCTAAATGTGCAAAAAACAGATGCAGCAGAAAAAGGAATGGCACTAGACAAAATGATAGCAGCTTAAAGGTAACCTGCTTTCGCAAAAAATAAACGAAGAACAAAAATACCAGAAATAGGAAAGCGCATTGAACAACTGATAGCCCAATTAGGTAAAGGTATTTCTGTCTACCCAGACTGTCAGGGGGGGGATAAAGCCTTTAATACTAATAAATGAAAAGTAGCAAGGTAACAACACTAACACTGATATTAGAGGTAGCACAAAGCTCCATAGTAACACTAACTGTAACAATGACCGATTAAGCCAAAAAAATAAACACCGAAGTTTAAAGGCTCACTTCCTTTATTCAGGTGAGGGTGAGCTGCTAGGCTACTATGGCACAATTGCTTTAGCTATTTCTAAAATATCATCAATAAGACCTATCGCTTTTACTATATTTTCACCTTTTTTCTTGTCCGCTTTTATACTTGTTATGGCTGCCTGCAAGCGCTTATTTGCTGTCTTCACCTCTGAATTCAAGTTTGCTATGTTTCCAATCCAATCTGTCATCGCTTGTTCAATAATTTCATCAATTTCACGCATCAACTTTTGGTTTTTTTGTTTTAACTCAGCGTATTGCACAGTTTTACCTTCAAACTTAAGGCGCAAGGCTAAATTCTGTCCTCTTTGCAAAGTAACTAAAAGAGAGTCAATAATTTGCTCTCTGTTTGGTTCGTCACTCATTGTTGTCTCCTAATCTCTATTTAGTAAGTGCATCAGTGCTGGATTTAACTGCATCAGCGGCCTCTCGAGCCAGTTTGGCAGCCTTTGTTTTCGTTGTAGCAATTTCTTCTAGACTTAAAGCGATCGCTTCCATTTTTTTGGCTACCTCCAATTTTTGTTTGTCACTAGGAGATGCTTCAACTTCAATATAGGCTATGACTGCGTCTGCTCTCGCACTAGCTGCATCCAACGAAGCAAGTTTTGCGTCAGTTTCTAAGGCAACTGCTTTTTCTTCAACTTTCTTTGCTTGTGCATTCAATAATGTGTTTTCGTTGGCTTGTTTAGCATTCTCTGCAATGCTTTTGAGTCGTGTTCCATAGCTGACTAACTCTAAAATACTAGAAATTGATGTTCCAGACTTCGTAGCGGTGATGAGGTTCTTATGCGCCTCTGGAAACTTTTTAATAGTTTCGTTCAATAAGCGCAAAGTCTGTATTTCTGTATAATACTGGCGGTTAAGATTAATCAAAGCATCTATAGCTGCGGTTCTTTTTTGTGAATCTAATACAGAATCTCTTAGCTTATCCGATTCTTCTAAATAACGGTTGCTGATCATTTGTCTTACGAGTGAGATCGCTTCCGCTACCCTTGAAGCATACTCGTCTATCGTAGCCTGATTGGTTTCGATACCTTCGACTAATGCTTCAAATTTTTTGTTTTTGAGATAATTGGAAAACAGTACCGAAGCAGCTGTTGAAAATATCGCTATGTTTTTAGATGCATTTTCACCGGATGATTCTTTTATCGTAGTGTAAGCTTCAAGCGAATTAGCATTCAAATCATTCGCAAATTTAGAAAACTCTTCCTCACTTTGAATTTCTCCTCCCACTAGTTGTGCCAATGACAAGCTGTACTGATGCATACCTTGAGTTAGTCCGAACAGGCTCAACCTGAACTGGTCGTATATCATGTAGGAAGGCATAAACTCAAATGTGTATGGGTTGTCAGGCTTTAACGTAAGCTGAGCGTTTTCAAGCTCTGACAAATCACCATTGTCTAAGCTTTCAAGCATTTTTGCTTTATAAGAGGCGACGCTTTTTGGCATCAGGTTAGTAATTGCAGCGTCAGTCCCATCCCTTAATGATGCAGCAGATTCGGCAAACTTGGTGAATGGCTTCTCTTCTGCGTCGGAAGTACTTTGACAGCCACTAGCGAGTACAGTTACCACCAAAAAACTTAATGGTACTGTAATGCGACTACAACCTAAATATTGTCGAATTTTGTTTATCACTTTAAATTCCTTTTATCACGTGTTGCCCGGTCAAACGCTCTGCATTGTCAAGAGTAGATTCCTTTAAAATGGAGTAAATACCCTGTGAATAAACTAATGTTTTCATTAGCCTATTTACTAAAGCATAGTTTTTTAAAGCACATTGCTACTTGTATAAAGAGCACAGAGCACTCAAACAAGATTTGAGCTGAGTCATTACAATAGGAGTAAAGTGGAAGGGGAAGATAAACAGCTTCCTTTCCGTTTATGTTCTAAATGAGAGCCTAATTAATGCTAAACCCTTATCAAGTATGGATGAAGTCCGCTTTTTGCGCAAATCTTGGTCAGCAATATTGTATTATTACGGAGATTCATAAACCTTGGTTAGTTGGTATGAACCATTGACCAGTTCAAATTAGTTAGTCTTTCAATTATTCTAATTTGAGAATCCGAAGATTTGTAGGAACAGGGCTTTTATGACTCATAATTCTTTAATTTTAACTATATTTTAGATTCAAAATCATTTTTAACGTTAACTGGTGTGTTTAGCAGTGCTTTTTAGAGTTACGGGGGAATTCAGGCTGCCGTGCAGCATTGATAGATCAAAGTGCTCTACATATACCAAGGGTATCCTGTAGCCATTAATCAATTCGATGGCTTTATCGAAAAAGAAGTTGATTTCTATTATTTCTAATCCGCAGTAAGCAGATATTCACCGTCTGACAAGGTTTTGTTTAGCTCGGTTAGTGCTTTGACGATAGTTGAAATAGTCATATTTTCACTCATTTTTTAAACTAATGGTATAAGAAAAACAGTGTTAGAATTGATGGGTAAAAGACCAATTTTGGATGATATATTCTCTTGTTCTAGTCGAACCTGCCTTCCTAAAGCACTGTGCATTGTCAATATCCAAAGATAGTATTGCAACAAAGAAAAGTGACAGTATATACTCACATAATATCAATACATCGTGCTCTGAGCTTAATAAATAATTCATTAAAAACTTCATTTTGAGAACGGTGTAGATAACTAGTTAGTGAGCTATAACAGGGACGTTTTCATGAACAAGAGAGTATCAATTAAACTTTATATTTCAGGCATAAGCCTTTTGGTTGTTACTTCTTTTTTTGTAATTACAACGAATGCGGCACAGGTTTTTTCCTACCATTGTCCTCTTTCATGTCCGCACCATGAGACGCCTAATAAAACAAGTATTATCGTAAGAGCTAACTATACACTTTCAAATAACCATCAAACCAAGTTCTCTGATTGGGTTGCGTATAAAATAGAGCCGCGAAATTTTGGTTCAGCAAAGCCTCGAAACTGGAAGAAAGAACCTTGGATTGATGACGAAGTTACATTGAACCCTGATGATTACAAGGGAGCTTATTTTGAGCTTGACACTGACAGGGGGCACATGGTTCCACTGGCCTCATTTTCAAATACTGATGAATGGGAAGAAACCAACCTATTAACTAATATTGTCCCTCAAAAAAAAGGGTTCAATAGAGGCATATGGTCCGTTCTTGAAGACAAAGTTAGAGTTTATTCAATTTCTGCCAAAAGTGGGGTTTATGTACTCGCTGGTGCGTTAAAAACGAATTATTTTTCTGACAAAATGAAGTTACCAAACACAAAGAAAGAACATACTATTCCGTCATTCTTTTGGAAAGTCATATATGAAATTAAAGACCGCGATGTTGAATACGTAGCATTTGGTTTCGAAATGATAGAGCCGTACAAATACAGCGCAAATATTTGTGATTACACGATTTCAATAGAAGATATTGAATCATTGACTGATATTACGTTGTTTCCCAGAGCCCAAGGTGTAAAGCCAAGCTCTGTAATAAGCAATTCTTTCAACTGCGTTTCTAATTAGGTGCTTTCGATGTCAAAAACAAATCAGAACGATGTATTGGATAGACATGTAAAAAAAGCCGAAAGCCGTGCTTATCGTAAGGAAATAAGTGAGCGTTTATCAAAAATATACTACATCAGACTTAGTACTCTTTTTACGCTGATAGTATTCACAGGTATTTCACTTTACATTTTAGCTAGTGGCATTGAACCGACCTCAATCTCTAATTGGTCTACGAATGAAATTGAAACACTAGATAATATCGACCTGAGTACAGAGCAGCGGTCGGCAATAGATTCTCTCTTCGCGGAACGAAAACTTATTGTAGCTAAAAAAGCAGAGTTAATGATTCATGCCTCCATAGTCATTGCTCTTTCATTTTTAGGAGGTTTATTGGGGGGGGCTGCTAATCATGCGATTTTGCTAAATACTTTTGAGATGCGCCGGATGAGATTTTCATTATTTAGAGTCTACTCATTGGCAATCGCAGCAGCGTTTGTTGTGCCGTTATTCTTGAGTATCATTGGTAGTAGCATACTCAAGGAGGCGACATCCAATCCTCATAATTATTACTTATATTTCGGATTTTGCATTTTGGCTGCTTACTCTGCCCGCAAGTTCTTACTCTCAATAGGGGAGCAGGCGTTAGTAGTTGCCAACGAAAGCAAAGCCGCTAGCGAGATTAATAAGACGGCATCCGATAGGCATGATTTACAAATAAAAGAGCAGAGAAAGGAATTAGAGTCAAAAGATAAAGAGATTCAAAAATTAGAAAGGTCGGTTAATGATACAACTTCTGCTTTGACCGATACACGGGAGAGGCTTAAGGAAACTATGAGGCTTAATACTATTCACGACGAAGCTCAAAGTATAGTTACCGAGCAACGTTTGTTATTAGACAAATACGATAGAAAGTTATCTGAGCGTGTAAAGAGGGCTAAGAGGGATTCCGAGGAGAGCTTGGAAGAGCTGTTCTCATATGAAGCGAGAGATGTCTACCTCAGATCTATTGAACAAGAGCTCAATTCGGCATTAAAAATGGCTCCTTCTATCAGAATCAGAGGTACATTGGGTAATACTTATTACCGCTTGTACCAGTTGACTAATGATGTGTCATGGATAAGAAAGGCAATTGAAATCCTAAAATCTACCACTTCAGCTGAGTTCGAGGAAGTTGGAGGCGCCAATTCACAGTCTAGGAATATTAGTTTGTTTCATTTCAATTTGGCTTGCTATATAGCTTTGTTAAATGGTGATTGGGAAGAGATAAAGTCTCACTTAAGGAAATCAATTTTAAGTGAGCCGAATCAAGGCTTTGGAGAAACACGATATAGACGAGCATTAACTGATGGAGATCTGAAAAATTATTGGGAACGTATAGGAGAGTGTGAAGAAGAGTTACTGAGCCCCCCTAAACCAAAGGATTAGATGAAATGGTTTGGTTTATATTGCTCTGTAGCGTATAATCTTTATAAAAGAATAGTATGTTGTAGTGACTAAGTGTTTGCTAATTACTGTTCAGTATGTAAAAAATGGTCTTGTGATAGTTTTGAGGGGTCATTAATGAAAGAGAATAATATGAAAAATCTATTTCTAGGTGAAGAGACATTCGTTGCAAACGAAGAGACATTCATAGCGAACGAAGAAACATTCTAGTACTCTAAATATTATAGTATACCGAAAAGGGAGATGCTTTTGCTAAGTATCTCCTTTTTATATTTGGGGCGATAAAAAGATAAATTTTCACCAATCTTATTGTAAACCAAATGCACTGATTCAAGCCTTAAATTCCAGTGTTTTCGGGGCTCCGTTAATATAGTAACGTCGTATCAGGGGGGAGCAAAGGGGAAAGCTCGCCAGTGGTGTTACGACACGGTAGAGTGAGTAAGTTTACAATATTCGAACTCCGACTTAAGAGAAGCAATCAAATACTAAAGCCATCAGTGACCAATTAAATGAACTGGCTTTTGCCCCGAACACCTATTTGTCCAGTAAACACCTTTCCATGCCTAATGCAATGACGCTTAGACGTCAAACTGTGGAACATCCCTTTGGTACGATTAAGCAATGGGCAGGAACACACCAATTGCTTACAAGAACATTGAAAAATGTCAAAACAGAGGTGAGTTTGCATATCCTGGCTTACAACTTCAAAAGAGTAATAAATATCATGGGTGTTTACGGATTAATGTCCGCCTTGAAAAGCTAAGAGTTGAGGCGGCACTCATTCAAATTTTCTAGCTACCCAAAAGCAAACTCCGATCTTTTCAAATAGTCAGAATCATTAAAAGTGAGTTTTCACACAGCCTGCGTACACAGTTGACCTACAACCAGCTTTGGCTGGCATCAAAAGACAAAGAGCAGACCTTCAGAAGGTTAATATCGGACTTCGTATTTGTGTCAAAATCGGTCACTCAAAGATTAGCTATTGGACTACCGGAATGCACAGTAAGTTCAGCACATGAGTGAAACAAAAGATCTTGAGCGTCAAACAGCTTACTGGTGATGGATTAGGGTCGAGGCGTCGGCTCGCTGAAGGCTTACATTTACAAAGTCAAGACTTATTGCCTCGCCAACCATCCACTGAGCCACGTAGGAGAGAACAAACCTTGCAAAAGTTCATTTTTTGTACAATTATATTATTGATCATTCGCTTTAGCCTATTATGAATGTCTTCATAATTTAATATTTAAATTAAGGATGATTTATTGTGAATCTAAATAAATATGGACGTAGCTTTAAATATTTCCTCATTACACTGACTCTACTATTTTGTTTTTCTTGCTCCACTATTGACCTAATAAAAATAACGGCGGGTACGGCATCTACGTCTTACAATTTGTATAATATTATAGATAAAGCGTCAATTTTTAATGAGCATTGGGAGTTGCTGTACTCGTATGGTAACAAGCGAGCTTACTTCTTTTTAGACGATGATGATAAGAAAACTATTGAAAATGATCTGAATTTTATTGCTGATGAAATATCTGATGAAATAAGGAAGATTGAGAAAAAAAATTCAGAGCTTTACGGTGATAGGTACCATTCTAACAAGCAAAAATTCCCAAAATTTGTAGTCGAGGTGGTGGTAAGTTCTTCAGCTTACATATATGCAAAACAGGATAAAGATTTTCCAAAAGTCATAGTGAGTAGCGCAATGCTAGTTGATTTAGTCGAAAGCTCGTACGCAAAGCTTGTCGATCAAAAAGAACTGATCAGAAAAAACTATAGTTACTATAGCGATGAGCAACTCAA